>Ga0172381_10001520_pt1 | contig 27064 bp, 23 predicted proteins | sample Leawel6488metaG_FD_119754 | JGI IMG/M metagenome (GOLD analysis project Ga0172381, IMG submission 119754) | Leachate microbial communities from a municipal landfill in Southern Ontario, Canada - Leachate well 64-88 metaG | ecosystem: Engineered > Solid waste > Landfill > Unclassified | place... | reverse complement strand
GTAGGGATGGGAGAAAAACCAATAAAGGTGTTGGGTATAAGTGTTGGCAGCCATACTGTAACTATTCTTCGACCAGATAATCCAAATGAATTCAAAAATGATAGAAATACTAATTGGTATACTAATACAAGTGGTTCGCTCGAAACTACATTAAGTGCAAATCCAAACTGGAAATTAACTCTAAAAGGACCTCTTTTTGGTAGTTTGAAAGCCACTCCTAATATTTCTGGTGATAGACCAGGTAATTTAAGGAACATACGGCAGATTTCTGATAATAATCGTTCAGACACGCAGCTAATAAGAGACATTCTTGCTTCTGCTAACCAATATAAAGATAATTTGCCATACGATCCAACGCCTGCAAAATTTGATCGATTTTATAATAGTAATAGTTATACTTATGGAATATTGCGCGATGCCAGAGTAACTAACATACCTAATTTACCTGGATGGCAGCCTGGTGCTGATAAACCGATACCGTTAAACAAAAAGGAGTGATTTTATGCGTTGGCCAAAAGTTAATCTTATTGCCTATATAGTTTGTTTAATTCTTGATTCTGTAATTTTTACTGTTGATATGCTTTTAGGACAAGGTGGTAGTGGTAAAATATCTGAGAAATTCGGGTTACCGGTAATCATTTTAGTAAGTATTTTAATTCTTATCGGAACGAGTGGTTATTTATATAAATTTATGTCAAAAGTTAATAAAATTATACTAGCTATACTTATTATTTTTGTTACTTTTATGCAATTAATAGGATTAATTATAATAGCTTTCTTATTTAATATGTATATTTTGGCGCCGATTTTAGGGCGTTTAGGATATTATGTTACTATGCCGTAATGGTTGAAGGAACAGGCTTTGAGGCAATACGCAACAAGACGTTTTATAGCAACAAGTCGGTAGATTCAAGTTACTAATGTAACACTGCAAGTGTTATGAGGCTAATTATGAATAAATTTGTTATAGTACTACTTTTCGCAATATTTATTTATCCACCAATAAACTCTTTTGCTGTCCAGCAGTCCGGACAAAATGAGTTTAATCCAAAGCAAGCTAAAGCCGTCGCCGAGGGGCCAAGCGAAAGCCATTTGCCTCAATATGCCGGTATAGAATATACCCCTGTGAATCTCGCCCTTACCGCCAGCCAATTTACCGGAGAAGCGGTTACGTCTGCGTCTATTAACATTCTTCCTGCCGCAGGTAATATTCAGGGTAAGATCAATTTAAATTTGCAGTATCGCAGTGGTGGCAGTAATTCGTGGGTGGGTAAAGGGTGGTCGCTTGAGCCCGGGTATGTCACTAAAATTAATAAATTTGGCGTGGAGAATCCAAACAATCCTTATTTGTTGGTTTTAAACGGCTCAAGCCAGGAATTGGTAAATATTAATAGCAATGAATATCGCACGAAGATTGAATCAAATATGCGTATTAATTATTCTGGAAGTTCTTGGCAGGTTTGGGAAAAAGACGGCACACTTTATAATTTTGATTCATCTGTTAGTGGTAAATGGTTGTTGACCCGGATAACCAATTCGCATGGAATTTACGCGGAAATTTTGTATGATAAGCCAAGCGCTGAAGAGGCATACTTGAGTGAAATCCGATACCCGCAAGGCCTGGGGCTTAATCCTTATTGTAAGGTAGTTTTTGTTTCCGAAGACAGGCCGGACAAAATTATTACTTATAATTGCGGGCAACCCATGAGGATCAAGCGCAGATTAAAAGAATTGCAAATATTAGCGGATAATATTATGCAGAAAAAATATACGCTGGATTATGCAACTAATGGGGTTAGCCAAATTTCCTTACTTGGCGTAGTAACCGAATATGGTAAAGATGGGGCTGCTTTGCCTTCAACGCGGTTTACATATCAAGGTTCGAACAATCGCAGCACTTATGCAAACTCGGCTCAAATGTTGGGTTCAGTTGGGCCGTTCTCTATCGATGGTAATTTTGTTACCGAGGGGGGAGCGATTATTCCATCCGGGGTTAATGTAGCCATTTTAGACATAAATAATGATAATCAGCCGGATTTAATCGGGTGTAAAAAAAGATTTGTGTCTAGCCCGTCTACTGAGTGCGATAGGTGTCAAGCTGATTGGGTAGTTTATCGCAATACCGGAAACGGATTTTCTTCGCGAGAAGAAACATGGCTGGATGCTAATGATTCTATACAAATAGAACATTTTGGTAGTGGAGCTTACACGTGCCGTGGACATATAAGCCTTAATCATAACGCGGTTTTAGCAGATATGGATCGTGATAATCTTCCGGATTTGGTTTATTCGCAGCATGGAGGGGTTATACATACAGCAGGAACATTAATTACTGGAGTTTATGATATATTGGTGCGTAAAAATACAGGGAACAAATTTTCTGACGAACCGGTTAAATTGTTTGACCATAACCAGGCCTATTATACTTTTGATGATATGAAGATGATTCTGCGAATGGGATTGACCGCGACCCTTGTCGATATGAACGGTGATGGCTTACCAGACTTTATTTATAATAAGGCGCGGCAATGGATACCTTGGGGTTATCATACTAAGTATGGAGCTAATGATTGGACTGTTCGTTTGAATACAGGTAATGGTTTTTCAGATGAAGAAAAAACCTGGCTTACTTCTGACAAATGTTATTTTACTTATTCATTTAGCGGGTGCTCTGATCTTGGATTTGAGCGTATTCTTTTTTCTGAAAATTCCGCTTTGTCGGATATGAATAACGATGGATTACCTGATTTGGTATATAGCATTTATTCTCATCCGGAAAATATAGTTCATGGCGTTACTGTGCCTTGTTATAATATCATGGTCAGATTTAATACGGGTAACAAATTTTCTGATGAAGCTATTTGTTATCTTTATAATGCTCCGGCATATGCCACTAAAACTGGGGCAACAGCAAGTGTCAAAATTGGATCCAATGGCACTTTGGCAGATATCAATGGCGATGGTCTACCAGATTTAGTTTTTAATGAATATTCAAGGCCGAATGATAGGCAGCGCACTTCTTGGGGCGTTTGCTATAATTTAGGTGATAGGTTTGCCGCTCCGGTACATTTGCTTGACTGGCTCGATTATAATCTAAATGGTACTCAGGATCTTGCGCGAGTAGTAACATACAACTCGTATTTTAGCGATATAAACAAAGATGGTATAGTTGACTTAATTTATCCGCGATACGATAACTGGTACAATATATTCAGCTCTAATCAATACACAAATCTTTCTGTGATTGGATTAAAGAGCACTGTTGCGGTTCCAGGAGACTTGTTAATAAATCATACATCGCCATATGGCGGAGCTATTAATATTGGCTATGATAGTTCCTCTAAATATAGCAACAATTTCCCATTTATTATTCCCGTAGCCAAATCTGTTACTAAGAACCCGGGTGTTGGAGCGTCCGGGGTTACTATGTATAATTTCGAAGGCGGTTTATATAATATACCAGATAGGGAATTCCGCGGGTTCCGCCATGTCCAAACCACAGACCCGCTGAACTATATTACTAATACTTATTTTTATCAGGATGATTCAAAATTAGGAAAGGTAGAACGTCAAGAAAATCCGGTCGTTAGAACTTATTACACTTATAAAGATGATAACTCTGTTCCATACTATACACCAGTTATTAAGATTGATGAATATACGGATTCACAATGTAAACAGACCCTGTATGATTATGATGAGTATGGTAATGTAACTAAAGAGACACAAAACGGCGATACTGTCGTAATAGGTGATGAGAGAAGCGTCCTTACTGAATATGTTTACAATGTTTCAAACTGGCTGGTAAATTTGCCTATCCGTCAAAGAATATTCCCTAATGCGGATGCTAGCGGCCTGCCTATTGCCGAAACCCAATACCTCTATGATAACAATGTTAACTATACTGACATTCCGCCTAAAGGCGATCTGACCCAGGTAAAGAGTTTTTTAAATACTAAAAATAATTATATAACTATTTCCAGTCAATATAATGATTTCGGTAGTCCGGTGTCTAAGGCTGACGCAAAGGGAAATATTACTACTATTGAATATGATAGTACGTACAAATTTATGCCTACAGTTATAGTCAATCCTATGCTGCAATCGGAATTAATGTCTTATTATTTGCCTTCAGATAATAAGGGTTTATTTGGGCAATTGAAGTCAAAAACTGATGTTAATAATAATGTCACTACTTTTGAGTATGATGGTTTAGGCAGAAAGACAAAAATCATCGGACCGCTTGATGTTTATTCTACCTATGGTTCAGAGTCATATGAGTACGGCATAAACGGACCCGGGTCAAATTATATGTTAACCCGCATTACCGAAGAGAGCGGTACATCTAATCATTTGATAAAGATTGATATCCAAGATGGATTTGAGAGGGTGGTCCAGAGCTTAAAAGAATCCGAAGACGATAATGTCTTTAATTATGCTGCTACTCTTTATAACGCAAGAGGAGAGGTTGACAGGGCTTCTTTCCCATATTTTAAGGATGGTAGTTTGCGCACTGCTTATTTATTTCCTGATGATTCGGTAAGATGGACCGGATATACCTATGACGCAATAGGCAGGATAATCCAAATTATTAAGCCTGATACAAATACTATTAATAATAGTTATAGCGGCTGGACAACTACAATTTCAGATGAGAATCAACATCTGAAAACAATCATCAAAGATGCCTTTGGCAGATTATCTACTGTAAAAGAAAGGAATGGGGAAGAGGAATATACCACAAATTATACTTATGACGCATTGGATAATTTTAAGCTGATAACTGATGCTCTGGGTAACAAGACCGAATTTTTCTATGACAGCCTGAAGCGCAGAGTAAAGATGGTTGACCCTGATTTGGGCATATGGAAGTATATTTATGACAATAATGGTAACCTTCTCAGGAGTATCAATGCTAACAGGAAAGCCATTCGGTATATCTACGATTGTCTGAATCGTATTATAGCTAAAGATTATTTAAGCAGCCCCAAGATAGAGATAGTGTATAAGTATGATGAACTATCTTCATCTAATGGCATTGGCAGGCGTACCAGCATGTGTGATCTATCCGGAAGCAGTATATGGAATTATGATAAGGATGGCAGGGTTGTAAAGATACAAAAGACCATTGGCAAGGATGTTTATGCTATAGAATGGGCTTATGATGCTATGGACAGAGTAAAAACTATAATTTTGCCTAACTTAAAAACACTTAATTTTTGTTATAACAATGCCGGATTAGTCGAGAATATTGACGGATTCGTTACGAAAGTTGATTATAATGCCGCGCTACAGCCAACCATGGCTATTTTCTCAAACTCGATGTTAAGTAACTATGATTATTTTCCGGAAAATCAAAGATTGAAGTCTATTTTGACCGGTTCTCTGCAGGATTTAAGGTATGAGTATGATAATGCCGGTAATATCCGAAGGATAACCGATGGAACCCATTCTCTAATTAAAGAATACCTTTATGATGATTTGGATAGGCTAGTTTCCGGTGATGGCAATACTTTTGAGTATAATTCGATAGGCAATCTTATTAAAATGAATGGAAAAGAACACCGATACGCCTTGAGGAAGCCTCACGCGTTAATAAAAGACGGAGACGTTTTATATCGTTACGATGCTTGCGGCAATATGATTTCCGGAGCAGGGCGTAGTATAGGCTATGATGATGAAAACCGGCCGGTTGAAATTACCGATAATAGTGTGACCACGCAGTTTATTTATGATGGCGATGGAAAGAGGGTTAAAAAAATAATTAATAATGGCGTAGCAGCTATTACTACGATATACGTTGAAGACTTGTTTGAGAAAGAAGTTATCCAGTAGCAACGTTGCAATGTCTTATTCTGCGCTTCTTATTGAAAAGTTTATTTTATTCTCTCCAGTTTTACTCCTAAGGGCAAATATCTTTACATTTAAAGGGTAATGGGCTATAATTTTTCGAGAGGGAAATATGCCAGAAAAAAATAATATATTGATTGGTCAGATGTTGATCAATGAAGGCTTGATCAGCCCCGAGCAATTAGATGCCGGCTTAAAAGAACAGAAAAAAACCGGTGATTTTATCTGTGTTATTCTGGCTAGATTAAAATTTGCTTCTGAAGATAAGCTTTATTCCGCGCTTTCCCGCCAGTTAAATATACCGTACGTCAGATTGATCTCTCTGAATATCGCCCCTGAAATAATCCGGAAAGTCCCGGCAAAATACGCCAGCCACTATAAGGTCATCCCGATCGAATTCATAAATAATACATTAACTATAGCAATGACCGATCCGCTGGATGTGCGCACGCTCGACGATGTCCGGCTTTTGCTTGGGGTTGAAGTAAAGGCTGTGCTAAGCAGCGGATCCGACATACACGACGCGATACGTAAGTACTATGGGGTCGGAGCGGAGACATTAGAAAAAATATTCGATAAGAAGGATACTCAGATCCAACAGCAAAAAGACCGGGCTGAAGATATTGACAGCATGGCGGAAGATGCCTCGATCATCAAATTCGTCAATCAGGTATTGACTGAGGCAGTAAGGGACCGTGCCACAGATATCCATATAGAACCGTTCAAAGACGAGTTGCGCACCAGGTACAGGATAGACGGCGTGTTATATGATATTAATATTCCGGAAACTATAAAATATTTTCATCCGGCGATCGTCTCGCGTATCAAGATCATGGCGCAGTTGAATATCGCCGAAAGGCGCCTGCCCCAGGATGGCAGGATAAAGATCAAGATCAACGATGAAGAGATCGATCTGCGCGTATCAACTTTGCCCACAGCTTTTGGGGAGGGCGTGCATATAAGGATATTGAGTTCGCGGTTTTTCCTGGATCTTGAGAAATTAGGCTTAATGCCGGATGAGCTTAAGATAATTGAGGAAGCTATTAAGAAGCCGCACGGCGTAATTTTTGTTACCGGCCCTACAGGTTCGGGTAAATCTACTACCCTTTATGCCGCGCTTGCCAAGATAAATTCGACCGGGATAAAAATAATTACTATTGAAGACCCGGTGGAATATCAGTTGAGAGGGGTAAATCAGCTTCAAGTTAATCCTCAGATAGGTTTTACTTTTGCCAATGCGCTCAGGCATATATTAAGGCATGACCCGGATGTGATAATGGTCGGAGAAGTCAGGGATTATGAGACCGCTGAGATCGCCATCAGGTCCTCGCTTACCGGGCATTTGGTTTTTTCTACTTTGCATACAAATGACGCTGCAGGCGCTATCACCCGTTTGCTGGATATGGGCGTTGAGCCGTTTCTGGTTTCTTCATCGGTTGAATGTCTGGTCGCGCAAAGGCTGGTCAGGCTCATTTGCCCAAAGTGCAAAGTCCCGGTGAAAGCCAAAGACGATATTATCAGAGAAATGAGCAAGGATATTAAATTTGATGCCGCGAAGGCGGAGATTTTTGAAGGCAAAGGTTGTGAGGCTTGCAGATTTACCGGTTACCGCGGCAGGACAGGTATTCATGAGATAATCGTAGTTAACGAAACGATCAGGAATATGATCCTTGCGCGCGCCTCCAGCCAGCAGATCAAACAAAAAGCTGTTTCCTTTGGGATGCGCACTTTACGCCAGGACGGTTTGCAGAAAGTTCTTGCCGGCCTGACCACTTTTACCGAGGTTGTGCGCGTTACCCAGCAGGAAGAGCTGCCGGAAGATTAATGCCCATATATTCTTATACCGCTAAGAGTTCGCCTACCCGTAAAGTCCAAGGCGAAATTGAAGCCGAGACAGAACAGGAAGCGATCAATAAGATCAGCCAGAAAGGCTTGTTTCCTGTTTCAGTTTTGGTTAAAGGCCTGGCTCCGGATAAGAAAGATATCCTTCAGTTTAACCGGATACCTAACCGGGATCTGGTTATGTTTACCCGTCAGTTATCCAGCCTTGTTGATTCCGGAATAAATATCGTTAATGCTTTAAATATTGTTTCCGGACAGACCTCTAATAATCATTTAAAAAGCATCCTCAATGATGTTTCTTCGCGGATAAAAGACGGCCGCTCTTTATCCGAAAGTATGTCCGCGCATCCGTATATATTCACTCAGTTGTATGCTTCTATGATTCATTCGGGAGAGACAAGCGGGACCCTGAACAAGGCTTTGAATCGCCTGGCGGATTTTATGGAGAAAGAGGAAGAGTTTAAGAATTCTATCCGCGCCGCGTTAACTTATCCGTTATTCGTTCTTGCCGTAGGTGTCTTGACTATTATTATACTGTTGGTTTTTGTAATCCCCCGTCTGGTCAGAATGTTTGATGATATGGGCCAGGCACTGCCTTTGCCTACGAAGATATTGATAAATATTTCCAGCTTCCTGAATAGTTATTGGTGGCTATTGTTGGCAGTAATAATAGCAGGAGTATTTTTATTGCGCAGGGCCTATCAGAACCCTCAAGGCAGGGTTAGCTGGGATGCGGCAAGGCTGAAGTTCCCGTTGATTGGCGCCATTACGCTTAAAACAGAGGTCAGCAGGGTTAGCAGGACATTATCATTGCAGTTGTCCAGCGGCATTGGCATAATTCCGTCGCTGGATGTGGCATATTCGGTTCTTGGCAATCAGCTGCTTAAAGCTGAAATAAAGAAATTCAAAGAACAGATCATTAATGGATCAAGCTTGTCCGCTTCGCTTAAGGCCTCAAAGTTATTCCCGGAATTTATGACCAATATTGTTGCTATCGGAGAAGAGACTGGTTCTTTGGATAAGTCCCTGGCCAGGGTCGCCGATGATTATGAGAAGGAAGTTGATACCCTGCTAAAGAACCTGGCTCGGATGATCGAGCCCATAGTCATACTTTTTGTGGGGCTTGTTGTGGGATTTATCGTAATGTCGATGTTACTGCCGATATTTCAGATAAACTTGTTGGTGAAATAAATTAGGATGTGGGTGAGTTGTGGGTTGTGAGCCGGGAATGAGAATGTGGATGGGTTATGTTTAATCCAGCCCCATCCCTACAGCCCGGCCTATTACCCGCAATCCATCCTCACAACTGATAATAAGGAGGTTAATATGAATAGAAAGGCTTTCACATTAATTGAGCTGATGTTAGTAGTCATCATAATCGGCGTATTAGCAGCGATGGTAATGCCCAGGCTTGTCGGCCGTTCAGAGCAGGCGCGCGTTGCCGCGGCCAAAGCTGATATTAACGCTAATATCTCGTTAGCTCTTGACCTGTACGAAATGGATAATGGGACTTATCCGGCTTCTCTGGATGAGCTGCTGGTAAAAACTCAGGATGGAAAGGGACCATATTTGAAAAAAACACCTAAAGATCCCTGGGGAAATGATTATGTGTATACCAGGGTTGACAGCGGCAATTACACTCTTTGCTCTAACGGCCCCGGAGGCGAGGGTAAAGAAGATAGTAAGATATGTAATGACAATACTCAAAAATAATGGCTCGCCGTAAACTTAGGGCGCTTACTTTTGTTGAACTGTTTATTGTTATCATTATTATTGGAATTCTCGCTGGTTTGAGCATGCCGAATCTTCGCAGATCATTTGATTCGGCTCAGGCAGAAGGCTTTTCCCGTCAATTGCAATCGTATATGAATTATCTCAGAGATAAGAGCGTAGTTGATCAAAAAGTGATCTATCTTAGCGTTGATACGGATAAGCATCAATATAGCGCTTGGGTAGAAGGGGCAACTGCATCTTACAAGACATTTTCTACGCCGAAAGATATCAATATCGAAATATTAAAAAAATCAAATATCGATAATCCGGAAATATATTTTTATCCTGATGGCCGGATCGATAAGATGGATCTGACATTGAGTTCTGCAAGCGGAGATATTGTTTTAACTACGGAGGGCGTGTTTGGTAAAGTCAAAATTAATCAGAAATAGCGGATTCTCGCTTTTGGAAGTTATAATCGCGGTTGGCATTTTGGCTGTGGTAATTGTGATTATTCTGCAGTCGTTGTCGTACTCTGCGCGTATAGCCGGCTTGAGCGCTGATTTCACCGAAGGGGTCTTATTGGCCAGGGATAGGCTGCAGGAACTTGAATTCGCGCAGAACCGCGGCGAGTTGGTTTCAGGGGCTGTAACGGGGACAAAAAATAAATTTTCATGGAACTATGATCTTGTTGAAACCGACCAAAACGCGAAGTTGTATAAAGTGAACTTAACGATTAATTGGTCCAGGTTGGGCCAACGCCAGAATATCCGGTTTTCGTCAGTTTTAAAAAATTATTCATTATGAAAAATTATACTTTTTTATTAAACCTGATGACCCGCAAAGGGCGGGAAAAACCAGTCGGGGGGTTTACTTTGATGGAGGTGCTCCTGGCTGTGACCATTTTTTCGATCGTAGCTATTTCGTTGTTTTCGGCTTTTCGTTCAGGGGTGTTCGGTTACCGTGCCATTGAAGAAGCTATTGATCTGAATCAGTCTGTATTTTCCGCCTTAAGCCGCTTAGATACTGACGTGCGCAATTGTTTTAGTTTTAGCGTCGATGATAATAAGTTTACCGCGGACAGTTCAAACCTGGGTTTTTTAACGCTAACCAATGTTTTCGAAGGTAAAGGATTGGAAAAGAAATACGCTTATGTTTCGTACAGTATTAAAGATAATAAACTTACGCGTATATGCAGGTTGGATAGTGATGCGCTGAATGTAAATTCAACGGTTTTAGCGGAAGAGATGGTTGAAAACGCGCAGATAAAATTTGAATACGGTTATATTCAGTCCGGGAGGACAATTATCTATACTTCGGGATGGACGGATAAAAAATCTTTGCCGGTATGCATTAAGGTTGTTTTGACCGTGGGCCAAACCGGTAAAGCCGCGAAAGTATTTGAACGCTCAATTTACCTGATAACAAAATCATGAGAAAAAAGAATAAAGCCCAGGTTATTATAATTACGCTTTGGATAATGATTATTTTGGGACTTTTGGCTATTAGCGTGGCTAATCGTGTTTCTTTAGGCTTGCGTTTATCCAGATACGCCCGCGACGGCATAAAAGCGGATGCTTTGGCTATGGCAGGAATAAACCGTGCAGTGGCAGAGATAGCCAATGACACTAATTTGTACGACGCCCTGAGCGAACCTTGGGCAAACGATGAAACGAAATTCAAAGAAATAAAAGCAGACGAGAATAATGATAATGAAGTTTTTTCCGTTGTTTATAATAAAACCGATCTTAACGGTAAAACAAGCCCGGTTTACGGTATTTCTGATGAAGACAGCAAGATAAATATTAACGCGGCAGATGAGGACCTGGTGAGAATATTGCTTGAAGAATTCGATATTGCCGAAGCCGGAACATTAGCCAGAAATATCGTGGCCTGGCGCGGAGACTCTAATATCCCCGTTGATGACCCGAGCCGGGATTATTCGCTTAAAAATTATTCCTGTAAGGATAAGCCTTTTTCGAACAAGGAGGAGCTTCTTCTGGTTAAAGATATTACCACCGGCACATATGACATGATAAAGGATTATATTACTACAGATACTGATCCGTCTCAGATAAGGGTTAATATCAATACAGCTAGCCTGGAAACTCTTTCAATATTGATTAAATATGAAATATTATCGAACAGTTTAGGGGACAGCGCGGCGGGGGAGAGATTATTGAGTTCTATTATCAGCCAGAGAAATCTTGCCCCTTTTGAAACCTTAGCGGATGTTGAATTTAAATTGGATCTGCCTAATAAAACCGAGGAATATAACGTTTTTAATTATTTGCAGACGGTTGTTGACGTGCAATCGCAGTATTTCCGGATAATCTCAACAGGGATCATCAAAAAACCTTTCTTGGCCCGGAGCTCGGGATGTGTTTATGACAATGCATCCGGCAAAATAGCCTCTTGGCACCAAAATTAGCATTGAATTAGGTTTGTTTTATAGTAAGATAAATTTATGTTGATACTTGATCAATTGTTAAATCCTAAAAAAACGGCAGGGATATTTGTCTGCCAGCTAAGCGAAGACGGGTTAAAGGTTGTTAAGTGTTGTTTTGGCAGTCTGGGGAGACGGGAATTTTCCGGTGTTGAATTTGTGCCTCTTTCAGCTGTTATCGACGATAAAATCTTGTCGGATATAGTCAAAAAGGTTTTTAAGCGCCTGGGATATGATAATGAGCAGATAATCATCTGTCTTAATCGCAATAAATCTACTTGCCGTTATATTAAAATACCCAGCATTCAGCAAACGGAGATAGAGCGCATAGTCAGTTTGCAGGCCCCGCGTTACATACCTTATCAGCAAAATGAGCTGATCACCGGATACCAGGTAATTAGCTCTTCCCGCGACGGATATTCTTACATAAATCTTTCGATCGTGCATAAAGATATCATAGAGCGGTTCACTAGGATCGTTCAGGGGTTTAAGTCTCCCGGGATAACTGTGGCTTTGAGTTCTTACGGTTTGGTGAATATGTTCTCTTTTCTTTATCCGCATGATCAATCTACTGTGATCCTGGTGGATCTGGATGAGCGGCAGGCAGAATTAGCTATAGTGGGTTCGCGAAAATCTTTATTCAGCCGGTCATTCCGTATTAATAAGGATGATCCTGCGTGGCAGAAACATTTTCTGGATGAAATAAAAAGGACGCGGGAAGCATATCTGAAAGAAGTCTCTCAAGCCGCCCCGCAGAAAATATTAATATTCGGCCAGTCTGAGTTAGCCCGCGGGCTAGCGCAATATCTATCAAAAGAATTGAATTTGCCGTCAGAGATAGCGGCTTATGCGGAAAAATTAAAGTTTTCTCCTGAGGCCGCGAGCAAGCTGTCCGCATCCCCATGCTCTTTTGTAGCCTGCGTTGGGTTGGCATTGGAAGATCTTCCCGAATCGTTAAATATGTTGCCGCCGGACTTAAAGGTTATTAGCAGGCATCGTATCCAAAAGAAAGAAGTGTTGCGTATCGGTGTTTTATCAGTGGTTATAGTTTTATTCTTTATCTTAGGATTATCCAAAAATTTAAGCAATAAGGCGCTGTACTTGAAAAAACTTAAAACGGAACTGAATAAGATTAATACTGAATCCCGGCCATTGGAGGAGATAGACAAGAGGTTCAAGATATTAGAATCGCGTTCGTCTAAGAAGCCGTCAACTATGGATATTATCTCCAGCTTGTTCCGCGCGATACCGGTAAATATCCAGCTGGTTAGTATAAATTTTGAGGAGAATGGGCAGATTATTTTGCGCGGACAGGCCCAAGACTTGAATTCAGCCTTTAATCTGGTGCCGGAGCTGGAAAAATCCCCGGTGTTTGCTAAATTCAGCGTCAAAGTAAGGTATGCGACTAAAAAAATTACGGAGCGCGGTGAGATCATAGATTTTGAGGTCATTTGCCGAAAAAGATAACTATGCAAAAATTCCTGACCAAGAGAGAGCAGCTGATATTTTATCTGACTATGGGCGTGATAGCCTTTGGCGTGTTGTTTAATATTTTTCTTTCGCCGCTGCTTCAAGAATACGATAATCTCAACCGCGAGATCAATCTTACGCGTTCAAAATTGCAAAAATACTCCCGTCTTATATCGCAAAAAGATTATATTTTGGCAAAATACGATAAACTTTCCTCTGTTTTGAAGCTTCCGCAGGAGAATGAAAGCGGTGTCTTATCAGCTCTTTCTGAGATGGAGAATATTGCCAAGGCCAGCAATGTGCATATCGTTGATATCAGGCCGCAAAGTCAGAGGGGCGGATCAGCTTATAAAGAGGCGTATATTGATATCAGGGCAGAGGCAGACCTGGCAAACTTTCTGAGGTTTATTTACGGTATAGAGAATTCATTCTCAGTCCTTAAGATTAAGAAATTTCAAATAAACGCCCGTCCCGGTTCAACCGCATTAGAAGGTATCTTTACTATCTCTCAATTCTCTGTAGCAGATTAATGTTTTTGTCTGGTTTTCTTGCCTGCCTCTGCAGACAGGGATTTACGAGCCGCTGAAGTGGTCCATTACCCGCCTAAGTCGACACGGAAGCGGCGAGTAAACCGCAGCACGTCAGGCAAAAGTTTTAACACGCGAACAATCCCTGGAGCAAAATTAGGGATTAATTTGTCCTTGACAAATGGATTGAAAGTTGATACACTCCCTAGTTAGAGAGTAAAGGGGGCAAATATTTCTAACGTTTATCTTATCAAGGACTTAGCGCGATTGAGCGGGTATTCCATCCATACGCTCAAATTCTATCTTAAGATCGGCCTGCTTAAAGAGCAAAGCCGTAGCCCTGAAACCCGCTACCGCTATTTTGATGATTCTTCGGTTTTATTCTTACAGAAAATCCGGCAATTAAGAAGACAATCCAAATCTTTAAAGGAAATCAAAGATGAGTTATTATAAAGTTTTGGGTTTGAATAAAGAGCCGTTTTCTACCAGCCCTGACCCGGAGTTCTTCTATCATTCCACCAGCCATAATACCGCGCTTAAACGTTTAGAGATAGCCATACGCCTGCGCCGCGGGCTTTGTTTGGTGCTCGGAGATGTGGGGACGGGAAAAACCACTCTTTCGCGCACCCTTCTGCAGACATTTAAAGACGAGCCGGATTTCATCTTTCATCTCATACTTGACCCTAGTTTTAAATCCGAATTCCAGTTCCTTTACAGCCTGGTAAAAATGTTTGATATCGTGCCGGAATTCAAATCTACCATGGATTTTAAAGAGGCTTTGGAGAAATATCTTTTTCAAAAAGGAGTTGAAGAGAACAAGACCATTGTACTTCTTATTGACGAAGCCCAGAAGATAACCCAGGAAAACCTGGAAGTTCTACGCACGTTGCTTAATTTTGAAACAAACGAGTACAAATTATTGCAATTGGTTATTATGGCCCAGGTGGAATTATTACCGCGGGTAAAACGTATCCGTAATTTTATGGACAGGGTGGCGCTTAAATATACAATTAACCCCCTTGATGACAGCGAGACAAACGAACTGATCCAGTTCAGGCTCAAAGCAGCCGGCTACGATAATCAAAATGCCTTATTTACCGATGAAGCAGTGCGGCTTATTTATCAGCATACTCAGGGGTATCCGCGGCGCATTGCCATGCTTTGCCATGACGCGCTGGAATCGGCAGTAATGAATGACAGCCCTCTGGTTGATGCGCAGATAATCAACGGGCTTATCCGCGAAGAGGCAAGAGTATGAATATGAAAGGTAACTTAACCCCGGAAGAAAAGCTTTTAAGATTAATAAGAGGCAAGGGCAAGCCTGAGGCTAAGCCTGCCATCAGCGGACAGGATCAGCCCGGTCCGGCTGCTGCCGATGCCGGTCCGGATAAAAAGATTTATTCCGGAGCGCGTAAATTTATCGCGTTGATGAATATTGAAAAAATTCTACTGGTAGTGTTTGTTTTGGCCTCTTTATATGCGGTAAGTTCGTTCCTTTATCCTTTTGTTGGCCTGAGAAAAATAACTCTGCCCGCGGCCCAGCCTCAAAAGCGGGATTCGGTAAAAGAAAATCTTAAGCAAGTGATAGAGCCGTTCGATTATTATGAGCAGTCAATATCCGGAAGGCAGATATTCGGACAGGCAAGCTCTGAAGGAATAGCCGCTGCGGCGATAAATTCTAATCTGATCAAAGATATGAACCTGGTCGGTATTCTTGCCGGGGAAAATCCTCAGGCGATCATAGAGGATAAGAAAACGTTAAAAACTTCCTATGTGGTAAAGGGGCAGTTCATCGGAGAATTTCAGGTTGAAGATATTCAGGAAGGTAAGATCATATTAAATTACCGCGGCCAGCGGTATGAACTTTATTTATAATACGGAGGGGCCATGAAAAAAAAATTATTATTAACTTTTATTTTGGCGGCGTTATTATACGGTTTTGTTTTTGCTCAGGACGAGCAGATCCAGGAAGAGTTTGTTCCTGAAGATGAACAGGTTCAGGAAGAATTTATTGTGAATCAACAGCAAGTGCAGCCTGTCCAATCTGGTTATAATGGGCAGAGCGCTCAACAGCCGGTTGCGCGGCAGAATATCCTCGTCCCGGTTGCTGCTAACCAGCCGGTGGTGATTGCCAACCCGGCGGATAAGAATAAAATCACCCTTGATATCAAAGGAATGGATATCGTGGATGTGCTTAAGATGCTGGCCAGCCGTGCGTCGTTAAATGTTGTAGTGGGTAAAAATGTTGTCGGAAGAGTGACTCTTTTTTTAAAGGATGTGGATGTGTGGGATGCCTTTGAAATAATCCTGTTTTCTAATGACCTGGCGTATGAAAAAACCGGGAATATTATCAATGTAATGACCCAGCGGGATTATGAATTGATCTATGGCAGCCGTTTTCAGGATAAGAAGATCGCTAAGACTATAACTTTAAAATATGCCCGGGCAGCTGATCTAGCCAAATCTTTGGCTCAGATCAAGAGCAACTTAGGCAGGGTAGTTGTGGATGATGGGTCAAACACGATAGTCTTGATCGATTCCGAGGGTAAGATCAGAGAAATGATGGAATTTATTACCAGCACAGATCTTCCTATTCAGACCCGGATATTTAACCTGGATTATGCGCCTGCGGATAAATTAAGCGCTAAATTAGCCGATGCGGTGACTAAGGGTGTGGGCTCGATAAAGATAGATGAACGTACCAACAAGATCGCGATCACTGATTATGTGTTCAAGCTTGATGAAATAGCCAAGATCATTACCGCTTTTGACGATAAAACGCCGCAGGTCCTTATTGACGCGCAGATAATCGAAGTAACCCCTTCGGATAAATTTGTTATGGGTGTTAATTGGGATTACTGGATAAAGAAGTATTTCAGGATCAGCGCGGCTTTGCCGATATCCGGGGCAAGCCAGCTTTTCTTGGGGACTTCGTCAACTGAGTCAGTGACTGAACCCGGGCAATACAAGGCGATATTAGATCTTTTGCAGACAATAGGAGATACGAAGATCCTGGCCAGCCCGCGGATAATGGCTTTGAATAATCAGGAGGCTAAAATTCACGTTGGCACAAAAGAAGCCTATATTACTTCTACTACTTCTCAAGCAGGAACGGGTACGGAGGTTACTGCCCAAAGTGTTAATTTTGTGGATACAGGTATTCAACTCGCGGTTACGCCTACTATAAATCGCGACGGTTTTGTGACAATGAAGATAAAGCCGGAGATCAGTTCGTCAGAGGATAAAACCCTAAAATCTCAGGACACGGAAACAACGGTTCCGATAGTTACTTCTTCCGAGGCCGAGACCACCATTATGATCAAAGACGGTGTAACCGTTATCATAGGCGGTTTGAAAAAAGAGCAAAGGACTAAGACCGTAAATAAGATCCCCGTATTAGGGGATATTCCTTATCTCAAAGTTTTATTTCGTAATATATCCGATGAGGTAATAACAAAAGATTTGGTTATTTTATTAACCCCGCATATTATTACCGGGGAACAGGCCTTTTCCAATTTTGGCGAGATGCCCCCGCGTGAGGGCGCAAGGGCTAAGATGGAAATGGGAGATGTAATCGTTGAAAAAGTAAAACCCTCCTTGATGTCTGCGTCAAGCGTTAGCTCCAATAAAGCCTATTTTAAAGCTGTAACCGAAAAGTTATCGGCTTTAACCGCTTTTGAGAAAGCTCAGGGGCAGCAGGGAGAGGTTGAGGTATCTTTTGCGCTGGCCAAAGACGGCAGCCTTAGATATGAACCAAAGGTCATGGCTTCAACCAATCAAAAATTAAACGATTTAGCGGTTAAATCAGTTAAAAGCGCCGCTCCTTTTCCTGCCTTTCCTGTCGACATGTCTAAGGAAGAGCAGTATTTCCGGATCAGCCTGGTTTATAAATAAATGGTGGGGTTTTGTTAGATTGGCCCATTCGGCGGCGCTTGATTTTTATATTTTAGGCTAAGGGGTTAAAGAGCGGCGCTCAGGGTCAATCCTGAGCAAGTTCTGAAGTTTAATCTTGGGCGCGTCGAAGGATTGACAAAGCCGATTAGGTATGTTAAAGTTACTGATTATGAGACGAGTATTTTTGTGCCTGATCATATTTTTCTGGCTGGGTTTGGGCCAGGCTTATCCCTACTGGATATGGACGCCAAAGTCCGGTAAATGGGTGAATCCTAAGAATATGCCGAAACCTACTCCAAAAGAGCAATTTGAGTATGCTCAGGGCTTCTATGAAATAAAACAGTATGACGATGCTAAGCGCGAATTCCAGAAGCTGCTTAAAGCATACGGAAAAACAGCTGAAGCGGCTGAGAGCCAGTATTATTTAGGCAGAATAGAAGAAGACCGGGATAATCTTTACTCAGCCTACCTCGAGTATCAAAAGGTCATAGATAAATATCCCTTTTCAGACCGTATACAGGAAATAATCGAGCGTGAATACAAGATCGCAGAAGCTTTTATGCAGGGCGAGAAGCGAAAGGCCATGGGCATTACTTTGCCGGTAGAAAACCCTTCCATTGAAATCTTTAATAAAGTCATAGAAAATTCAACTTACGGCCCTTACGCGCCCAAGGCCCAATATAAATTAGGTTTGGTTTTAAAGGGGCTTTTGCGTTATTACGAGGCAGAAGAGGCGTTCGGCAAAGTTATCTCTAATTACCCTACCAGCGAATGGGCTGAACCGTCTAAGTTTCAGATAGCCAGTTGCCGGGCGGGATTATCGCGCGGGCCGGAATACGATCAAGGTGCGGCAGATGAGGCAAAACAGAAATTTGAAGATTTTGTAAGGGATCATCCGGACGCGGTGCTCTCGGCTGAGGCAGAGAAGAGTATTGCCTTGATCAAGGATAAAGAAGCTCAAAGTAGTTATAATATAGCGGTATTTTATGAAAAGCAGAAGGCTTACCAGGCGGCAAAAATATACTATCAGGAAGCGATAGATAACTATCCAAATACTGACTGGGCTGCCAAAGCGGCAGAGAAGCTCCAGGAGTTAGAAAAATTATTGGAGAAACAAGCGGAGAAGAAAAATGCTAAAAAGAAAAAATAATCTACGGATTTCATTTTTTATCCTGTTATCGGTAACTCTAACGACGATCTATGGCTGTGGATATTCCACGCATTCGGCGTTTGTCAGCCAGTATCGCACAATATATGTCGAACCCTTTGTCAATAATGTTGATTTTACCCATGAAAAGTATATCGCCAATAAATACCGCACCTATAAACCGCTGCTTGAGACAGATGTGACGCGCGCGGTTGTTGACCGTTACCTGTTTGACGGAAATCTTAAGCCTGTGCTTAAAGAAAACGCCAGATTGATATTAAAAGGCGAGGTTACTCAGTTTCGTAGGGATGCCCTTCGGTATGAAAGCGATAATGAAACTGTATCGGAATATAGGGTAAATATAGTGGTCAATATGAGCTTGAGGGATGTCCAGGAGGACAAGATACTCTGGAAAGAAAACGGATTTACCGGGGATACTACCTATTTTACCTCCGGCAGTACCGCTAAGTCTGATGATCAGGCTACTCAGGACGCGATAACGGATCTGGCCCGCCGAATAGTGGAACGTTCAGTTGAGGCATGGTAAAAAAAGAAATATCCGTATTTTTGTTTACCGGCACCGATCACGCTGCCAAGGATGCCAAGCTTAAGGAATTAAAACGGCAATTCTTTAACGAACAGCTTGACCAGTTTAATTCCGACCTATTTTACGCAAAAGAACTTTTCCTTCAGGACCTTCAGGAAAAAATACTCTCCCTTCCGTTAAATTCCAAAAAACGCATTATAACGATACGTTCCGCCAATCTTCTTAAACCGGTTATAAAAGAATTTGTTATAGATTTCGTAAAAAATAATACCGGGCAGACAATCCTCGTTTTGGATATGGATAGCTGCGATAAAAGGGATGGTTTTGTTAAGGATATCCTGCCTTACGTTAAATTGGTTTCTTTTCAGGAGGAAGAACAGATCAACACTTTTACTTTAAGCCGGCAGATTGAGCTTAAACGTATGGACGGCGCCCTTAAAATCCTGGGCAAATTACTTGAAGACGGAGAGAAGCCTGAACGCATTTTAGGCGGGCTGCGTTATGCCTGGGAAAGGAATACCGCAGCCATACCGGAAAGAAAGAAAAGGTTAAAACTTCTTTTGAGCTGTGATTTGGACCTGAAGACCAGTAGGATGAAAACTGCCTTTGCCTTAGAAAAGCTGGTGGTCAGTTTATGCAGCCTTAGATAGGCTTTTGGCTAACCGAGATTTTTTGCGGCTGGCATGTTTTTGATGTATGATTTGTTTTTTCGCGGCTTTATCAAGCTGAGAGAATATATTTGTCAGTAGTTTCTTGGCTTCCGCGGTATTCTTAGCTTGGAGAAGCTCTTGAAAACTCTTCAAAGTTTTCTTCAGCTCTCTTTTTATCTTGAGGTTGCGAAGGTGGCGTTTTTTATCGACCCTGGTCTTTTTTATTGATGTTCTGCGTCTAGGCATCTGGTCTCCTTAGTATTTAACAGGTATTATTGATTTGTAGTATTTTATAATATAAAAACTCATATGTCAACAGGCAATTCCCATCCTCTGCATAGCCACAAAGCAATAACAAAATCCGCCGGTATTATCGGTTTTGCCACATTGATCTCCCGCATACTGGGTTTTATCCGCGATATAGTTATCGCGCGACTATTTGGCGTATATGTCTATGCCCAGGCTTTTGTTGTCGCCTTTAAGATCCCGAACCTATTCCGGGACCTTTTGGGGGAAGGGGCTGCCAACGCGGCATTTGTGCCTGTGTTTACCGAATACCGGGTTAAACACACTGAAAAGGAATTCTGGGAGCTGGCCAACGTCGTATTGAATTTACTGCTGGTGATATTGACTTCTATCACGCTCTTAGGAATAATATTCTCGCCTGTTCTTGTGCGTTTAATAGCGCCCGGGTTTGCCGCGGATCCTGCCAAGCTGCAGGCTACTATTACTTTAAACAGAATAATATTCCCTTATTTGCTGCTTATTTGCCTGGCCGCGTATTCAATGGGCCTGTTAAATTCATTGAAACATTTTGCGATACCGGCTTTTGCGCCCTGCCTTTTGAATATCTCAATAATAGCGTTTGCCTTGATTTTCGGCGAAGGCATAACCGGGCTTGCCGCCGGTGTTTTAGTGGGCGGAGTGCTGCAATTAGCGGTTCAAATACCGGTTTTATATAAAAAAGGTTTTCGGCTTAATTTATTCAAGAAATTTGATCATTCCGGAGCGCGGACCATAGGCAGGCTCATGTTGCCGCGGCTGGCCAGTTCTTCGATCTATCAACTGAATAATTTTGTTGATACTATATTCGGTTCGCTTGCCTTTGTTGTCGGAGATGGTGGAGTGGCGGTATTGTATTTTGCTTACCGCCTGATCCAGTTCCCTTTGGGGGTCTTTTCCACGGCATTATCCCAGGCGATATTGCCGACATTCTCGCAGCAGGCGCTTGAACCCGGGCATGATGATCTCAAGCGTACTCTTTCTTTCGGGCTGCGCGCTACATTCTTCGTGCTTCTTCCGAGTTCAGTTGTATTCTTTGTTCTTTCGCGTCCGTTGATCCAGGTTCTTTTCGGCGGGGGGAGGTTTGACGCGTACTCTATATCGAATACTGCTTCCGCTTTAAAGTTTTACAGCCTTGGCCTTGTCGCCTACGGCCTGACTAAAATATTACAATCTTGCTTTTTCGCCTTGAAAGATACTTATACCCCGACGAAAATAGCTTTTATCGCGTTGGTTATGAACGTGGTGCTCAATGCCGTCTTAATGTTCCCGATGAAAATAGCCGGACTTGCTTTGGCCACTTCAATTTCAGGTATTGTGACTGCCGTAATACTGTTTGCGAGCCTTTATAAACGGTTGATGCCATATGATCTTAAAGATGTGTTAGTTTCATTTTTACGGGTGTTCTTATCAAGCATATGTATGGGGGCGGCTTGTTATCTGGTTTGCCGTAATTATGAATTTAGTAACGCGGGGATCGTTTTTAATATTATCAGTTTAACGGCTATCCTGGTTATTGCCGCGTTTATTTTTATAATATTCTGTTTTATTTTCAGGGTTTCTGAGATAAAAGAACTATGGATCTGGTTGACAAAAAGAAAAGTTACTTAAAACAAAAAGTCTTGAGCCTGCCTATCACTCCCGGAGTTTATTTATTCAAGGACGCCGAGGATAAAATAATATATGTCGGGAAGGCAAAGTCATTAAGAAAAAGGGTAAATTCTTATTTTACCCGTTTTTTATCGGATAAGACCCAGGCGCTTGTTTCTAGGATAGCGGATATAGAATATATTGTCACTCCTTCGGAAGCCCAGGCCCAGCTTCTGGAAAATGCCCTGATCAAAGAAAAACAGCCTCACTATAATATAAGTTTGAAGGATGATAAGTCTTTTCCTCTGGTACGTATCGGCAATGAGGAATTCCCGGTTGTTTCGGTATGCCGCAGAAAAGAAGCCAAAAAAGACGGCGCGTTTTATTACGGCCCGTATACTAACGCTGATAGCCTGCGCCAGGCGTTAAAAAACATGCGCAGGATATTCGGCTTTCGTTCCTGTAAAGCAATGCCCAGGAAAGCCTGCCTTTATTATCGTCTTAATCTCTGTCCGGGCCCATGCGAAGGCAAGATCAGTAAAGTCGATTATCACGAATTGATCGAACAGATAAAATTATTCTTGTCATCCCGTTACGAAGAATTGTTATATAAGTTGGCCGGTAAAATGCGCCAGTTTTCAGTTGCAAGGAGATTTGAAGAGGCTGGGCGCGTGCGTGATCAGATAAATATTTTAAGCGTCTTTGCCCAGGGCAGGATACACTCTACCGGGTTAAATGAACTTGAGGACCTAAAGATACTTTTGAAGCTCAAAGTTATTCCGGAAAGGATAGAAGGTTTTGATATTTCTAATATTTCGGGCAAGCAGGCCGCCGGCTCTATGGTCAGCTTTTATAACGGGTTACCGGATAAGGATAATTATCGCAGGTTCCGGATAAAATCAAAAATTGATATTGATGATTACGCGATGCTGCGGGAAGTTATGTCTAGGCGTTATTCCCGATTAAAATTTGAAGGCCGATCCATGCCTGACTTGATATTGATCGACGGAGGAAAAGGCCACTTGGCTGCGGGTAAGCAGGTCTTGGACAGATTGGGCCTGGGTATTGCGGTTATTTCAATAGCCAAGGAAAAAGAGCAGGTATTTGTTCCCGGTAAAAGCCAGCCGTTAAGGGCCCGGATAGATTCTCCGGCATTAAATCTTATACGAAGGGTAAGGGATGAGGCGCATAGGTTCGCTCTGAAGTACCATCATTTACTAAGAAAGAAAAGAACATTAGGCAATGACAAATGATAAAGTTCAAAATTTAAAATAAATCCAAAGCACAAATTTCAAAAATCTGTTTTGAATTTTTGATTTTGAATTTATTTGTCATTTGGATTTTGTCATTTGAATTTAACTTATGACCGATTTCGCTAAGAAAGTCTATAAAGCGGCATTGAGCATCCCTTTGGGCCAGGTGCGCACCTATAAATGGGTAGCGCAAAAGTGCAACAGCCCAAAGGCCGCGCGTGCGGTAGGCCAGATATTGAAGAAAAACCCTTATCCTTTGATTATTCCGTGCCACAGGGTAATCAGGTCAAGCGGACATTTAGGCGGTTATTCCGCGGGCGGCTCAAACGTGAAAAAGAGGTTGTTAGAACTTGAAAGACAAATCGCCAAGTTAGTGCTATAATAAACCAAGATCATTTAATGGCGCATATTCGGATGATCGGATAGCTGTAGAAGTATTATTAGCGGGGGATATATATGAACATAAAACAACTGATCAAAGAAATGGTCGATTCACAGGCCTCGGATCTATTCTATCGCGCGGGAGGTTCGGCGCGTTTAAGGCTGGACGGTAAGGTCGTATCCCGCGGGGATGGCGAACTTACCCTTGATGATGTGGTCAAAGCCACGGAAGAGATCACTACCGCGGAACAAAGAGATGAATTGAAGAAGAATTTAGATATTGATTTTGCCCTTTATCTGGAGGAGTTTGATCAGCGTTTCCGCGTCAGTATTTTTATGCAGCGCAACTGGCCGTCTATTGTCATCAGGAATGTCCGGAATTATATCTCTTCATTTGAAGAGTTAAGTTTGCCGGCGGAAACTTTAAAAAAATTATGCCTTGAGCCAAGAGGTTTGGTGCTTTTGACTGGCGCCGCGGGAAGCGGAAAATCAACTACTATTGCCAGTATGATAGAATATATCAATAATAATAGCTCCAAACATGTGCTTACTGTTGAAGAGCCGATAGAGTTTACATTTAAAGATAAACAATCAGTGATCAACCAAAGAGAACTGGGTTTGGATGTGGCGAATTACTCGACAGCTTTGCGCTCGTTTACCCTGCAGAGCCCGGACGTGATCTACATAGGCAATATCCGGGATACCGAGACCATGACCGCGGCTTTGACTGCGGCGGAAACAGGGGTGCTGGTGCTCAGCACTTTACATACCGTAAATGCCGCGCAAACAGTTGAAAGGATAATTAATCTTTTTCCTCCTCACCAGCATCAGCAGCTGCGTGTCCAGCTTTCTTATTTATTAAAAGGCGTGATCTCTTTAAGGCTGGTGCCGCGTAAAGAAGGCTCAGGCAGGCTGCCGGCGGAGGAAGTAATGCTTTTGACTCCCACGATCAGCAGATTAATCAGGGAAGGCAAGAGCTGGGAGATCCAGAAATTTATTGAGGAAGGCTCGGTGTTTGGCATGCAGTCCTTTAATCAATCATTGATCAAGATGCTCAGAGAAGGAAAAATAACCGAAGAAAACGCGATGGATTTCTCCGACGATAAGGATGAATTTGCTTTGGCTCTACGCGGTATCAAAAGAGGATAATCAGCCCATGTTGGAAGATATAAAATTAAAACTGGATAATACCCGCATACGCCTGGAACAGTTACGAGGTTATCTTTGACATCGATAATAGGGATAAGCTCATTCGGGAACTCAATGTCAGTATGTCTCAGCCGGGTTTTTGGGATGCTGCGGAAAAATCCACGAAAGTAGTCAAACAATTAAAACATCTTAAATCTATTACTGAACCTTGGCATGAGGCTTGGGCCAAGCATAGAGAATTGTCTGAGTTTTTTGCGATATTAAAGCCCGCGGACGAAGAGCTTTCGCGGGATTCTCTGAATAGCCTGGTTTTACTGGAAGCGGAATTGGAAAAATTAGAGTTTAAAGTTTTGCTTGGTTCAAAATTTGACTCTAATAACGCGATATTAAGCATTAACGCGGGAGCCGGCGGCACAGAATCATGCGATTGGGTGCAGATGCTGTTGCGCATGTATCAGCATTGGGCAGATATACACAGGTTCAGCTTTAAAACCCTGGATGTTCTTTTCGGGGAAGAAGCCGGGATAAAAAATGTAACGGTTTTGATTGAAGGCGAATATGCCTACGGCTATCTCAAGGCGGAACGCGGGGTGCACCGTTTGGTGCGTATATCGCCTTTTGACGCGAATAAGAGGCGGCATACTTCGTTTGCTTCTGTTGATGCCCTCCCCGAGATCGAAGAAGACGTTGATATTAAACTTGATGAAAAAGACCTGCGTGTAGATGTTTATCGTTCCAAAGGAGCGGGAGGGCAAAGCGTAAATACTACGGATTCAGCGGTGCGCATTACCCATATTCCTACCGGTATTGTGGCGCAGTGCCAGAATGAACGTTCGCAGCATCAGAATAAAGATACCGCGCTCAAAATTCTAAAGGCGCGTATTTTTGAATTAGAACTGCGCAAAAAAGAGGAAGAGCTTTCTAAACAGTATGACGGCGATAAGAAGAAGATCGAATGGGGCAGCCAGATCCGTTCTTATGTTTTGCATCCTTATAATTTAGTCAAAGACCATCGCACTGGGCATGAGACTGGCGATGCCAACCGTGTGTTAGACGGCAAGATCGATGATTTTATTGAAGTGTATTTGAAATCGCAGGCAAAAAAGTGCGCAGGTAAAGGATAATTATGTTAAGGGCGATCAAAAAAGCGATTTTAAAAAACAGGCAAAACGCGATAAGTTCGCGTTATCCGGACCTGCAAATTGTTTTGCATCAGGATATGCCGTCTCCTTCGCAAAGCAAAGTTGTTGAGTTGGCTGGTAAAGTAAAACAGATTAATCAGCTTGAGGCCGGTATCAGCGCGCTCAGCGACGAGCAGCTAAAGAATAAAACAAATGAATTTAAACAGAAGATCGCCATCCGCTCAAAAGAGCTGGAACCTCAGATCGCTCAGATCGAAGAGCAGCTTCTTTCCGTGGCTATTCCTGAAGAAAAAGCTAAAGTAAAGGAAAAATTAAGAGATACGCGTAATAAGATATTCGAAGAAATTTTGCCTGAGGCATTTGCTGTGGTGCGGGAAGTATCAAGGCGCACAATAGGCCTAAGGCATTTTGATGTGCAGCTTATCGGAGGCATGGTTTTACATGAAGGCAGGATCGCTGAGATGGCCACTGGTGAAGGTAAAACTTTGGTGGCTACTTTGCCGGCTTATTTGAACGCGCTTCTGGGTAAAGGCGTGCATGTGGTTACGGTCAACGATTATTTAGCCAGAAGGGACCGGGAGTGGATGGGGCCGATCTACGAATTCTTAGGGCTTAGCGTCGGGGTTATCCAGCATGACCTATCCGATGAGCAAAGGCGGTATTCTTACGGCTGCGATATAACTTACGGTACAAACAATGAATTCGGGTTTGATTATCTGCGCGATAATATGAAGTATTCCGTTTCAGATATGGTGCAAAGGCCTTTTTATTATGCGGTTGTTGATGAGGTTGATTCGATCCTCGTGGATGAAGCTCGCACGCCATTGATCATTTCCGGGCCGGCGGAAGAATCAACGGAAAAATATTATATAGTTGATAAAATTGTCCCCAAGTTAAAAGGCAGGATCATTCTGGAGAGGGATGAGATCGACGCTAAATTTAAAGGCGAAGACCTTTCCATAGGCTATGATTTCATGATCGACGAAAAGGCGCATACTGCCAGCCTGACTGAGCAGGGAGAGGCCAAGGTCTGCTCCGCGCTTAGTATTGCCAATCTTCATGATCTTGAGACCATGGAATGGCGCCATCATGTATTGCAGGCGCTCAGGGCCCATAATCTTTACCACAAGGACGTAGAATATGTGGTTAAAGAGGGTCAGGTATTGATTGTTGATGAATTT
>Ga0172381_10001519_pt1 | contig 27066 bp, 33 predicted proteins | sample Leawel6488metaG_FD_119754 | JGI IMG/M metagenome (GOLD analysis project Ga0172381, IMG submission 119754) | Leachate microbial communities from a municipal landfill in Southern Ontario, Canada - Leachate well 64-88 metaG | ecosystem: Engineered > Solid waste > Landfill > Unclassified | place... | reverse complement strand
GACTTTGAATTAGCAGCTCTTAAAACAATCAGGCAGGTTGAAATAGCTGGAAGTCTTGGAACTTCTGCAGTTGCTTATGTTATGATTAAGTATCGAAATGATAGAGCTGGTTCTTTTGTTAGTACAAGTTGGGTGAGATGTTCTCCAAATGGAGTAGCAACGCCGATTGTGAGTGGATCTGATTTTAAGATATGCTTAAAAATGACACCTGTTGATGGAGTAGTTATTAATGGAATAACTGTTGAATGGAGTTTAACTGATAAATCTAGTGTAAGGGGGAACTATGCTAGTCGCTCTGCTTCCTGATCAGATTAGTGATTTCTGGCCATTATTAAAAGGACATATTGAGGATAGTCTTCCTCCTACTGGTGACTGGGGTCCTTATGATTTGAACAATATCTTGTATCATGCGTTAGCCGGATATGCACAGATCTGGCTTTATAATAATAAGGAAGGTGTGAACCAGGGTTTTATTGTTACAACTGTTATGAATGATATAAGTGGTGTGCGGATATTGCTTATATATAACATAGTCGTTATTGATAAGAGTGCAAAAGTTGATTGGATGCAAGAACTTGAAACATTGAAGAAGTTTGCACATAGTAAGGGATGCTCTAAGATTGGTTCTTATGTTATGAATCAGAAGATTCTGGATATTGTCAAAGAGCATGAAGTTGAAACAAGGTTTGTTTTCGCTCATATGAATGTATAGGAGGCTACTATGGTTGATTACCCTGCATATATGCAAACAGTTCATCACTACTGGCTTGATGGTACGGCTGGAGCAAGTAGTGGAGGTCTAGTACAAGCTATCAATACTGCTCTTGCGGCTAACCCATTTACTGGTTTGACTGGTTATGACCCTGCTACTGACGTAACAGCAATGGATGCAGCTATTGTAGCATTTCAGGCTATTGTAACTGCGATGGATGAGCATACGAATTATGACACTTTTAATACAAATGCAGCTGCACAAATTGATGCTACATATGCGCCGGCAACTTATATAAATGCCAGAGCAGCGGCTCATTCTACTGCACTTGATAGTGAGATTAATACTAAGGTATATCCAAGATTTGAAGCTGGAATGAGGGATATAAATGCAGTTATGACATCAGCTTTTACAATTGGGAAGGCTATTATTGAGATAGATAGAAATGATAAAGTTGATAAATTTATTGCTGATATGGAGTTTCAAGCAGATACAAAACGTGCTGATTTGATTCAATCTGCCACAGCTGAAATGATAAGACTGTTCCTTCAAAAGATTGAATTTGGTAGGGTTATTATGGCCATCTGGATTGATGAAAAGAGGTTGGCAATTGCAGCTAATCAGGATTATAAAACTGAGACAAAGGCAATAGCAGGTGATCTTGGAAGATGGCCTCTTGAAGCATACAAGTATGGTGCTAATATGCTGGCAGGTATTGGTGGTGGTACCACAGGAAGTGTTCCAGTTGATGGAAATAAAACTGCACGTATTATTGGAAGTGGGTTATCTGGAGCCAGTGCTGGTGCTATGATTGGAAGTTCTATTGGTGGAAATGAAGGTGCTGGATGGGGAGCACTTGTTGGTGGATTGGCGGGAGTAGTCGCAGGAATGTAAAGGAGGATTGTTATGGGAAATGTACCTTATAGTGGAAACAACTTAGTATCTAATTATACTGGAACGATTTATATGCCACCAGAGGGTTACGACAGCACCTCTGACCCTAGTAGAGTTTGGACTGGAGGAGCATATACAAATCCTAGTAAACCTTATAATACAAATGATATTTTTGGTGGTCAGCTTGGTTATGTATCTGCTTCAACTACACCATTTTATGAAGGTCAGCAAGGCACTTATATTACACCTCAAAATGGAGTTATGGATAGTGTTCTTGGTGGAGCTGCAAGTATATTAACATCTGGAATCAGTGATGCTGTTCAGGGGAATAATCCAGGTGCTGCTCTTGGTGATATTGGTGAGTATGGAATGGCTATTTTCAATCCTGCTGTTTCCAGTGGTGCTAATATTGCTGAAGGTATAAAGACAGGTGATTACGGAAAGGCTATTGAGAACCTTGTAGACCCTATTACTGAGCCAGGTCTTGATATGCTAGCACGTGGGAGTGGAGAAGCTCTTATGGACGTTGTTCCAGAACTTGTACCATATGCTCCTGCCATTGGAGCTGCTGTTGGTGGAGTTGTTGGAAATGTACCTGGAGCGCTTGCAGGATATGAGCTTGGAAATAAAATAGCAGGTGGTTCACATACACAGGCATGGGTTGGTGGAGCTACTATTGGTGCAACAGCTGGACTTGGGTCACTTGTTTCGCCTTATGTTTCAAGTGTAGTACCAGCCGGCACAGCTGGAAATGTTATTACTGGAGCAACAACAGGCGCTGTTACAGGGGCAGCTGGGGCTTTGCCAAATGCTATTGAAACAGGGAATTATAATAACTTATTAACAGCAGCCTTGATTGGTGGAGCAGCTGGTGGCGTTGGAGGTGGGTTTAAAACTCCTACCACACCAAATGGAGTTGCTTCATTAGATTCATTTGGCTTGACAGCACCAAGTATATATGATTCCACAGGAGCATTGACTGAGTATGGAATGGGGCTATTGTCAAATAATCTTAGTGGTTTAACAACAGCACCTGGTAGTGTCGATGCTATAACAAATGCTTATTTGAATTCACCTAGTTATGTACCTAATTATAATAATATACTCCCTGATGTAAGTGTAATGCCAGGGATTAATCCCTATAGTGAACCATTCTCTGCGAATACAATTAAGGATGCATATGGATTACCTGATTACAATACACCTACTTTGAATAGTCCAACTATTACGCCTGAACAAGTATATGCAAATGCAGTTAGTCAGGATATGTTCTATCGGCCAAGTGATACGACTGGACAAATAGGAACACTTGGAAAAGTTTATGATAAGAGTAGTGATCCTTTTACACAGAGCAGTCCAAGTGCATTTGATACTGTTAGGGAATATGCTGGTAAGGCAGGAAGTACTATTTTGAAAAATGCTGACTTGATAAAGAAGATGGCAAATGCCTTTATGGCAGCTGGTGCACCTGGATATATGACTGAAGAAGAAGCTGGTGGAAGTCGTTCAACACCTGATACTGAATGGCTATCTAATATGATAACAAGTGGAACTGGAGTTGGAAAGAGTAAGGGTATATTAGCAGGTGAAGTTGAAGGACCTGGCTATAATGGGGAAAGCTTTATGCCTGGCCTTAATGAAATTAAAAAGTATGATAAACAGAACTTATATTATTCATAGGAGGATAAGAGATGGGATATGACTTAATGACAACAGACCCAGGTTTGGTTAACTTTGGTAATATGTTAGCTAATCCGGCAATGCCAGTTGCACAACCTGCAAATGATCAACCAGGGCTTATTGGAAACACTTTGGCGAAGATTCCTTATATGCCTCAGGCAAGAGACTTTATGAAAGGTATTGGAAGTAAACTAACTAATAACAATCAGGCTCTTATCAAGGCACTTGCTCAAGGTGGAAACATTCTTGGTATTATGGGAAGTCCTTATAATTCAGCAACTGGGGATAATAGGACTGCTCAGATTGCAAGACTTGTTGCAAGTGGAGCGGCTGGAAGTTCACTTGCTCCTCCTACACAACCACAGCCTCAACAACAGCCTACTCAGCCGAAAGCAGAAGCACAACAGCCTCCTGCTGAACAGCAAATGACAAAGGTAAATATTGAAGGGCCTGCTTCTCATGTTGGGAAACTTCTCAGTGATTATAACAGTGTAAGTACTCCTGCAAATTACTCAAATTTTTCAAATAGCACAGGCGTTGAAGCTGGGAGTCCTGTTGCTGTAGCGCCGAGCCCAGCACAAATTGAAACGCCCTTTGCTCAAAATTTGAACACAGCAGGGATTACACCTGAAGGACAGAACTTGCAGGATATAGGTATGTTGTTAGGACCTGAGTCACAGATGGAAGTGTATAAGCAACAGCCTATTAGGACAAAATCTGAAGCTGATTTGCTTGAGGCGAGAGTTAAAGAAGCAATGTTGCCTACTTCTATTAGAAAAGCAGAGTCTGAAGTTATTAAGAATAGAGCTGAAGTAAGAGACCTTGATGCTAAGCTTTTTGGTTTGTATAACTATTCCCCTGAGGCGATACAGAAAGTCGAGCAGGCAAAAGAAGCTGGTAAGAAGCTTGGTGAAATGGCATCTGTTGAAGCTTTTGCAGAAACACCGTTGGGAATGACTCCTATTGATAAATCATTAAGGACACTTATACCTCCTGAGTTTAAGACCTATGGCGATTGGGCAAAGGCTAATGGAAGTATGGACGGAATTCATCAAGTTATGGATTTACTTAACAAACGTGCAGTTGCAAACATTGAAGCTGGTGGTCGTGTTGGAGCTGCAAATAAGACTGTTCTTGGTCAGCAGATTGCAGTGCTTGGGCAGATTGAGACTTCACTTGGACAGGAACAAAGAGCATTAGCAACATCTATAAAACAGCGTGAAGACCCTACATTTACAATAGCCATGACGCCAGATCAGAAGGCTCTTAACCTTACAACAGTAGCAAGTTTAAAAGGCCAGTTGACTAAGGTTAATGCTTTACTTGATGATAATAGAGCAGCTTCTTCTATGTTACGTGATAACCTTGGACTTAAAACTGGAACAAGTGTAAATAGAAGAACTGAAGCAGGGAAAGGAACTGGTACAAGTCCTAAGTTAAAGTCCATAACAAAGGATGATCTTGATGCTTATGCAAATAAGATTATCTCAGAGTCAAACGCTAAGAAGTTACCTGTTCCTACAAAGGCTCAGTTGTTAAATGCACTTGAACAGCAAGGTTACGATGTTTCTCAATTCAGAGGAGGTAAGAAATAGATGGGTTATTTTGATAATCTTCCAGATTCTAGTCCGAATGCTGGAGCGTTTGATACGCTTCCAGATGCGAGTCCTGACACTGGTGCTTTTGACAGATTGCCTAATGGTACAACACAAGCACAGACACAGCCAAGCAATACAGATAGTTCTATTTTAGGTGCAGTAAAAGACACTGCCAAAAAAGTATTCTCACTTGATACACTTACTAGCATTGGTAGAGGTGTTGGGACACTAGCTAGCATTCCAGTAACATTTCCTATTGGTGGTGTAGTTGGTGGAACTGAAGCTCTTGGTAAGGGAATCGGTGGTAGTCTTGCAGCTTTGTTATCAGGTGGGAGTGTATCAAAAGCGATAGATGAAGCTATGTTTGCAGGTAATCAAACTAACCAAGAAATACAAGCATTGCCAGGTCAAGTATTTTTAGGTGCTCCAAAGATTCCTAATCAAAGATTTGATGTTATGTCTTATGCACCTAAGTCTGAAGTTGAGACACCTGAGCAGAAAGTTGTTAATATTGTAGGTTTACCTTTTGAGAAACTTGCTGAATTAAATAAGGCTATATCAGAAGGTGATATTAATGAACCTCCGAGTGCAATAAGATATGCTCTTGGAGCTTTGCCTGAGTCTGTAATATATACAGTAGGTCTTGGCGGACTTGCTAAGTATGGTACAAAAGCAATAACAGCGCCAAGGATGGAGGCAATTAGAAATAAACGATTGCTTAGTAGTGAGGAGATAGTTAAAGATCCTAATGCATCACCTGAGGCTAAAGCTCGAGCAGCTGCTACAATTAAAACTGAGTTTAATCCTGAAGGTTTTAAGTTAGAAACTCCTGTAACATTAGGCCCTTCTTTATCAAAGTCTGAAGAGCGAAGAAGGAAGAAGACTCAGGAAGTACTTGATAACATTAACAAGTTAAAGAATGAACAAGTTAGTGCAGGTGACTTGAGACAGAAATCCCTGAACCAAGAATCAGACCCATTGGTTACTATTGATAGCACTGAAGGTAATATTGAAAGGTTGGATTATAACTCCAAGGCGATGCTAAGAAGTCGAGCCAAAGAACTTGGGAGTGTTGAAGAAGTTGCAAAGGTATTTAGTACTGATAGTCCTGCTGATGTGTGGGCAAGGGCTTATGCGGATAAACTTTATAAGCCAAAGGAAGTTGTTGTTGGTGAGCAGGGTAAGCTTGAAGACTTGAATCTGTTTGGGGATGAAGAAGAACCCAACAAACCCTTTGCTCAAAAATTGAACAAAGAAGGAGCATTGACGGAAGACGAATTCAAACAGCTTTATGACAAGGGCATCATCAAACCTGGTGATAATATGGAAGCTGCCTTGAAAGCTGGAGAACCAGGAAGTCCTAAGTTTAAAAAGGATTACATCAATGAAACAGCAGATGTTAAGTCAATGGCTCCTGATGAGCAGCGTAGGTGGTTTAATAGGAATATGGGAAATGAGGAACCAGTACCACTTGATGCTAAGTCTATTGCTGCTGCTGAATCGGCTGTTAGAAAAGTTGAGGAATTTGTTAGTCAGAATTCTACGAAGAATAGAAACATCCAGACATTAAAAGATGGAGGTTTTACTGATGAAGAAATTAGCTTGTTATCTGATAGCGATCTTGAACGTAAGGCCAGAAATATTCGAGGGGAAACTAAAGCCCTTACAATCAACGAAGTGCAGGTTGAAAAGATGGCAGAGGCTGAAGCTTCACTCAAAGCGTTCATGGATAAGGTAGGGGATAAAAGTATAGGAGAATTCACACCTGAGGAAATAGCTGAACACGATGCTATTCTTAATAAAATTGCAGGTATTGGAGTTGATGAGTTGGTTGAGCCAGTTCGCATGCCTGAACCTGTTAAGAATGGTGCTATGACATATGACGCTTATTGTAACCTGCTTGTGAATAGAAAGAACAGTATTGCAGAAAGGGTTGCGTTGGCTAAGCAGAAGGGAACTTTTAAGCCACAGCCAGCTGCTGAAAAAGTGGCGAGTAAACAGCCAGTTGTGGAGAATAGGAGAAGACAGAGAACAGAAACAATTTCTAATGAAGTTGAAGAATCTCCTATTACTAGAACCAAAACAAGAGCAGAAATGATTGCTGATTATAATAAGCAGCTTGCTGATGAAGGTCTTGGAGAAGATATTGGTTATGAGGAAAGTGCACCAAGGGAACTAACTGGAGAGTTAAGTTTTGAGGCAGCTATAAATGATTATAAGAATTCTAACTTAAAAAGTGAAATATTAATTAGAAATAGATCAGATTGGGATACACACTTACCTGTTTTTAATGCTATTAAAAATAGAAAGGTTATTATTTCTGATGAGAGAAAAACTAGAGAGCTTATGTCAGTTGCTTATAGACAGATGCCTAAGACTATTGAAGAAGCTATATTTTGGGATAAGTTAACAGATGTATTTGAGAATCATGTGCAAGGAAATATTAAAAATAAAAGAAGTGCATGGTCATTAAAGGCTATTTCAAAAGCTGAAAGAGATAAGATTATTACACCACAAGAAGCAAATTTAATGAGGACTATTTTTAGGACTTTAAAACAACAACCTGACATGAAGTTTATTTTTGATAAAAGGCTTTCTGATGTTGACGCAGAGGGTCTATATTCATTTACTAAAAATTTACTTCTTTTAGATAATCCTTATAAATTAGCTCATGAAGTAGGTCACTGGGGATTTTACAATGTACTTAATGAATTTGATAGAGCAGCTTGGAGAAAGCATATCATTGAAAACTATTATGACTCTAAAGGAAATCTTGATGTTAAAAAGTTATCATTAGATACAACAGATAAAACCAACGCAAATGTTTCTGCATCTGATTTATTCGCTTGTAAGATTGCTGACTTTATGTATGATAAGGTTCTTACTAAAACTGAATTGAGTTTATTTGGAAAGGTAAGAGCCTGGTGGGCTGATTTGAAGACTAAACTTAAGGTTGAAGGTGGTGCTCTTAAGTTTAACGGTGTTGAGGATATTTTTAATAAGATTTTTGATACTACTGGAAAACGCAGGAATTGGGTTGAGGATGAAGCAAATCCTAGTGGTAGGCCTATGAATACTTCATATGCTCCAGGATATGGAATGGCTGAGTATTCAATTAAGATAGATAATAGAGTACACCCTGCAACTTATCCTAAGATTGTACAAAAGACTATGGCTGATATTGCTAAAAAGTTAAAGATAAAAGAAGTACTTGATATATTTGGTGGAGTTGGTAAAATAGGAAAACTAAAAGAATATGGGTTTAATGGAAAAATATTAGCTAATGAAATTGAACCTAGTTGGAAGGGTCAAGATACTATATCCTTAATGAGATCTAATGGTGTAGATGTTCCTATGATAGGTGACTCACGTAAACTTAATTTATATGATAATTCAGTAGAGTCTATTTTCACATCACCTACTTATGGTAATCTTATGGGTTTAAAGAGTCCTAAGAAAACTGACTCATACACAGCATTTGCAGGAGGTAAGTTAAACGAAGGTAATACTGGTGGTGAAGTTTGGGGACCTAAGTATGAAAATTTACATAAAGATATTTATAAAGAAGCTTATAGAATTATAAAACCTGGTGGATATTTTGTTCTTAATATGAAGGATAAACCTGTTTCAGCAGCTAATGCAAGAGATAATTGGATACCTTTAAAGAAATCAACAGTTAAGGTTGAAGATAAAATAATGAAAGCTACAGATTGGCATATTAATGAACTTATAAAATTAGGTTTTAAGCCTATCGAACGTACTAGAATAGAAGAGCCAACAAATAATATAGGTCGACAAAGATTTACTAGAGGTCTTACTGTAGGTTATGAAGATATTGTTGTACTACAAAAACCTAAAACATTAAGTAATAATTCTACATTATATAGTGACCCTTTTGGATTTCAGGCAGTTTATAATAGGGTTAAGATGCTTACCAATATATACAAGAATGCAAACAAAATCACTGATGGTAAGAGAATCCTTGCTGAGGTTTCAGGGCCTGATTGGGGACAGGCAGAGGCGAATATAAAACAGGTTGTTACCAAGCAAGTTGAAACAGTATTGCAGAAGCTTGGAAGAAATCTTGTACCAAGATCTCCTATGGATTATACACAAGGTACTGTTCTCGAGCGTCATGTTTATAATATTAACCTTGCTGAGATGCTTGTGAACCATAAGTTTGATGAGCACAATATTACTATTGATAAAATGATAGGTGTATTGCAGAATAAGGAACTTGGTCTTGATTGGAGTCCTGAGAAGACGAAACAAAGTAAGGCAAATATAAGACAGATTATTGAAGGTAAGATTATTGGAACTGCTGAGGAGAGAGAAGTAGCAGGCCTCGTTCGTAACTGGCTTGATATGATGGGAGATAAACATAGGGCATGGTTGCTTGATGAATATAAGAAGAACCTTTCCAAGACTGAATATAATGCCTTGCTTGATGGCCTTGCAGGTGCGAATAAGGATTGGATTCAGGCTAAGTATCCCAAACTAGCAATGGACGTTATAGATGAGATATCAGAAAACTTCCATGAAATCATGCACTGGGGTGATGCTAATTATTTGCCTAATGTTGAAAAGGGAAGGTTTAAGATTCTTGTTAATGCGGAGACATCTGATGGAAAGCCTTATAAGAAGTTAGTTGCTATTGGCCTATCGAGGAAAGATGCAGTTCGTAAGGCTACAAAATATTTAGAAGACCCTGCTAATAAGGATATCACTGAGCTTTATGTTGATACTGATTTTAAGGTTATGGCTGATGATAAAACAGCAGTATCACCGAGACAATACTTCAGCATGATGCACGATGTTGCTAAGACAATGAAACTTGATATGACAGATATAGAGAAAGGTGTAATAGATAAACTTGCACAAAAGGTTATTGGTCGTAAGTTTAAATTAACACCTACTCATACGTTTGATCCTTATTTGTTGAAAGACCTTGGGGTTTTAAAAGGAGAAGAAGATATATTTCCAGTACTAAAGAGTTATGCCTATACAATGGAAAAGAAGTGGGCATTAGACCCTATGATAGATCTTGTGCGTAAGGACTTACCAAAGATGGATAAGCATGAGGCTGGTTATATTCTTGACCTTGTTGAAGATGTAAAGGGTAAGTATGGTATTATTGATAAGAAGGTTGATGAAATCTTTAATACGTATAGAGGATATAGCAGGCTTGTTTCAAGAACCAGAACTGCTGAGGCTTGGCTTAAACTTGGATATAGGCCTATTGCTGCTGGTGTTAATCTAGCATCTGGGCAGATGCATGCTTATGTTAAAAGAGGTACTGTTGTCATAGGGAAGGCTTATCAGTTCCTTAGGACTGAAGAAGGCAAGCGGTTTATCAAAGAAGTCGAACCATTCCTTGGAACAAACATAGTTGATATTGGAATAGATGTTAAGTCCGAAACTCCATTATATCATCCTCTTGGTATGTTCCAGAAAGCTGAACCTTTCAATCGTGAGGTTTCAACAGCAGCTGCTTATATACAAGCAACAACACCAGTCAAAGAAGGTGGATATGGTATGACACCTGATGCGGCGAAGCAGTTTGCAATACAAGAAAACTGGATGGAGCAGTTTACTTATAACACTGCTAACTTACCAAAGATAATGAGAGGTCCTACTGGGAAATTGTTAACTCAATTCAAACCATATCTGATAAAAGAAATGGAGTTCATATCAAACCTAAAGGGTACTGAGTGGGCACGATACCTTGGTATGCAATTAACACTAGGTGGTCCTAGAGCTTATCTAATGGTTGTAAGAACATTACCAATTCTTGCAATGTTTGGCTTTGTACAACAGGCTTGTGATTGGTCAGAGGAATGGATGAATAAGAATTATCCCCTTGCATCTCGTGGTATTGCAGGTTTGCCTGGAAAGATTAATCCTGCCTTCGCTTGGGATATGTCAGTGGCAGCTAGTTTCCAATTTCCTTCAGGTGTTATGGATTTCTTAGGGCCAGCACTTAATGATATTGGAAAGCTTTATAAGAATGTTCTTGAACCATTAATGACAGTAGGGCCTTATGCTGAGGACTTTAAAAAGACAGGGGAGATAGCACCTATTGTAAGACATTGGTCAAGGCTTATGGATTATACCTTTGGACAGAAAGATGGTGATGATTGGATTAAGGGGCCTGATGGAAAGTCTTATTTGTACAAGGTAGAAAGTCCAGCTGCTTTTATATTGCAAAGTCTTGCAGGTGTGGAGAATGTTGATCTGAATAGGATTAGCGCTGAGCAGAGGATTGAAAAGAGAAGAGCTGCCGTGTCACAGGAAATTGGAACGAGGTTGTTGAGCAAGGCAGAGGATTATGTAATAGAAGGTAAGGATATTCCTGAAGAATTAATAGCGCAGATGAATAAGAATGGTGTTAATATTAGAACACTGGTTAGGAATATTTACTTTCACAAGATGGAACCTAGAACAAGGGCTATTATAAAAGCTAAGTTAAATCAAAAAGCCCTCACCGCTGAGATGTTCCCAACAGGTGAGGACTATGATGAGCAAGGGATTTATAAAGATACAATGCCCTTAGAGAATAATCAACCTATTCTATATTAGGTAATTGGAGGAGGGTGTTTAGGATGAGTAGTCCTTTTTCACCCTCCTTCTTTAATACTTCTTCTTTGATATTTTCAAACTCTACAAGATATTTAAATACGCTTCTTATTTCATCTACATCACACTCACACTTTTCAGTCACTCTGTTAAAAAGTGCTAGCCATTTTATGTGAGCTGAGTCTGTCCATAGTTCTTCATCATAAAAGCCACAATAGTTTTCACCTTCAATTCCTTGATGTGCTTCTTTACAATATATACTATGGAGGGCTTTTATAAGTTCTCCAACATTAGTAGGTATATATTCTTTCAGGGCTTCCTCAAAAGTAGCACCTGCTTCTACCATCTTTAATATTGTCACTAAGTCATGCTTATCCAATTTACTAAGGTCCATCATACCCTCCCTTTGTTCAAAATTTGAGCATAGCGTTACATTGTTTTACCTATGTATTTAACAATCCTTTCCTTCCCTTCATAGGTTACATCAACTTGTTTCATTAATATGAGTGTATCAATTAGTTTCTCCAACATTAACTTATCAACGTCCTGGTAGAACTGACTCATCAAGGCTGAGAATGTCATTATCTTTTTAACCTTCAAAACGCCAATAACTCTTTGCATAACATCAGCAGTTGTACTCTTACCAACACCACTGAATGTATAAGGCATCTTTTGTTCTGTCAATTCTAATATACGCAGTGCATTGTCAAAGTCAGCCTCAGTCATTTCCATCTTGTCTGTTCGACTAGCACAACATATCATACAGAGTTTTAATAAGTGAGTTGGTCTTCGTTCAAAGTAGCCACTGAATCTATAATCATCAAAAGGTGGAGGTCCTTCACTATATGCCATATACCAAGGAACATACCTATCAATGAAACCTTCTGTTACTTTGAACTCTCCTGCCATCATACTTATTCGTTCTAAATCTTTTACAAGAAGTGTTCTTAGTTCTCGCTCTTCCTTTGACAAAAAAGGAGTAGCAACTGTTCTCCACTTCTTCTGTTCAAAGACAAATATCATACGACTTGTAAGACCACCACCTATCGCATCTCTTGGCAGAGTCGTTTGTAATAAGTCAGGAGTCGTAGCTCCAATGAGGTTGACCCAAACACCAGTAATTTCATCAGTACCCATATTCTTTGTTCGATAGGTCCAGGTGTCGCGACAGTCGTACCAGTCGGTGAGATCAGCCATGAGAGCTTGATTATTGTACCCCAGAAATACAGTGAGCTCCTGACTATAAATTGTAAGAGATGCATGCAAGAACATATCACCAGTAGTAACATTAACTTGGGTATCGTTGCTTTGCTTAAGTTCACGTATCAGTGCCTCCCTTGTTATGCTTTCAGCCGCTAGTTTAATTCCCATTTCTCTCAGGAAAAACATTCCCTGATTCATGGCTGTGCCCTTTCTGCATTTTCCAGAAGGGCCTACAAGAACAACATACATATTAGGGTATAGTGTTAATGTTCCCCAGTTTAAAATACACTTTCGTTTTAAGCAGGCGGCTATAACACTTATACCACACCAGAGCCTATACGTATAAGGAGGCTCGGAATTCGTAGTAAATGTCAGATAATTTTCTAGCCAATCGTTCAACAGACGAGAACTCATCCCTGCTTACCTCCACCATACCTTTTTTATTTAAGTTCATACCAACCTCAAGACTAATTGGAATAGAGAATTCAGAACCTCTCCATGTCAGGGAAGTCTCAAGACTATTCTTTATCAATATTAAACACTGTGCCTGTTCCTCCCAACTGTGTTTTTTATAGTTCATTTGGAAGATGATGTTATCGTGGACTTGTAGCAATAAGTCAACGGGTTTGAAGAGTTGTTGGTTATAATAGATATACAATATTCCTCTTCTATTAATAATCTCTGCAACAGTGCTTTGAGGGATGAAGGAGTAAGCACTTTTGAAGAGCTCATCCCCCCATCTGTCAAGAAAAAGCCTCTTTCTCCCAAACAGATTTTCAAGTGTTCTGTTTTTGGATAGTTGATGTCTAATCCAAGCGTGGTATTGTCTGACGCCTGGATAAGCCTTGTGATATCTTTCAACAATGAACTTTGCGTCGGACTCAGGGATTTCGTATAGGAAAGCGAATGTCTTATATCCAAGGTCATAGTTGAGACCATGGTTTGCTTTCTTTCCCCAGAACCTTTCGCTGAAGTTTCCTCCGCCGATTGTGCTACTTCCCGCTTCATCACTAACTTCCTCCCACGATTTGCTGAAGATAAGACCTGCAGTTTGTTTATGTAAATCTATCTTTGTTTCAAAGGCATGAATCATATTAGGTTCAGGACTTATATATGCAACGACCCTGTTTTCAGCTTGGCTAAGGTCTATGTTGAATATCATAGTATCATCATCTGCAATGAGATACTTACGAAATTCCATAGGAAGGTTTTGCATATTAGTACCAGTGCCAAAGATGGTTTCACTACTTGATAAACGCCCTGATTCAGTTCCTACTGGATTAAAGGAACATCTTAATCTGTTATCAGTATCCAAGGTTACGTCGAGGAAGTGAGACTTCATATATGCTAACGTATTAATCTCTTGAATGATTCTTGCTTCTTCATATCCCTTTCTACTGAGGCGTTTAATAGCATTTTTATCTGCTGTAGGTTTTCCTGTTTGCCTGTTGAGATAGGGTTTTTCACCTTTGATTTTATAAAAGTAGTTCTGAACTTGTTGACTAGAACCTGGATTAATATCATAGCCAGAGACCTCCTTGAGTTGTTGTGTTAGGAGTTCAACCTTTTCCTTAACACGTTCTGATTCTACTTTCAAGCCAGCAGTGTCCATCTTGATTCCACGTTCTTGTATATATATGAGAGGCTTTACCAACTTGCATTGAACCTGGTATGATTCAAGGTTGCTAATCATTTCAAGGTCACTCTTGATTCGAGGAAGTGCTTCAAGACAGACAGCAGAATCCTTTGCATTGTAAATCCAGAAGTCATTTTCAGGACCACCAATCTTGAAATGTTTCTTTCCTTCGTCCTTGTAATAAGGTTCTTTGGTGTGCATAGCAGTTATAAAATCCAAGCCCTTGGGATAATCAGGATACATAATAGCTTGACCAATCATAGTATCTTCAAGGATTCCCTTTGGCTTTATTCCATACTTGCGGAATAAGAAGGTTGTATCAAACACTATATTCTGTCCAACCTTTATAATGTTTTCATCTTCAATGATACTGGTAATAGCTTTCCAGATTTCAATCTCTTGGTCAATAGTAAAATAATCAGAACCCTTTGCTTGGAATGGTATGCTTATTATGTCATAAGGTGTAGGTGCAAAGCTTATGCAACTAACCTCTTCACGCATTACTTCAATATCAAAAGCAACAATTTTGGAGGCTTTGCATATGTTTAGGAATGCCATACTATCCATGAACGAAGGGTGTATGATTATGTTTCTTTGTGGAAGCCTAATTTCAGGAAATTCACTTTCCTCAGCAATACGCTTTAAGTCCATACCTATTGTATGTATTAAAGTATATTGGCGAAGAGCAGCAGCTGGGTGGATTATAGGGATTACCTTAACTGGTTTGTCACCTATTAATCCTTCAAGGATAGAACCCCTACGCTTGGTTATCATTGTCTTACGACAAAGTGCCCACATAGCAGTAGCACCAACTGCAACATATACGTTGGCTTTTGTTTTTGAGAGTTCTTCATATAAGTCATTCTCATAGCGTCTGTATAAATCAGTTGGATAACCTTCACCACCTTTGAATTGAATGAACTCACTAATGTCATTTCCTTTTGGTCGTTCTTTTACAACATTGGTAACATAGCAATCAGATCTTATAATGCCAGCGCTTGCAGCTAGTTTAAATAATAACTGACCACTAGAACCTATAAATCCACGACCAAGTTTTTCTTCTTCAGTTCCTGGGGCTTCGCCAATGAAGCAGATCTTTGCATCAAGAGGCCCATCAGGATAGCAGTATTTCTTGGTGGGATTTATCAGCATTTTTCTTTCTCCTTAATTTTCTTGTACTTCTTATTAACTTCTTTATTTAATATTACCTTATGCACCTTAAGCATTTCAGTTATTTCTTCTTCAAGTATTTCTTTATATTCCATCTTCTTTATAATTTTAGCCCTGAGTACTTGCGAAGGTGTTGACATTATTAGAATCCTCCCTATATGATTTATAAGAACCAGGCAGTGATTCACTAACCCTGATAACATAGGCATCCTTGTAGACTTCATTCAGATCAAACCCAAATGCTGTCATACCAAGATTACTGGATGCAAGCAAGGTGTTGCCACTTCCAAGGAAAGGAACCATAACCCTACAACCTTCCCAGGAGAATGTCTGTAAAACATCTTGTATCAATTCAACTGGTCTTTCAGTAGGATGGATTTTCTTACTACCTGAAACAGGCTTAAATGTAAAGACATTACTACGTCCTTGACGAGTGATACTTGGCTGACCTTTACGCATGTAAAAGAATGTTTCATAAGCGTTAGCCAACGCTGTTGCAGGGTTCATAGTTTGTCCGCTTGTATCCTTGTTCCATATACCAGCTATACGACTGCCTCTGAAGCCGGCGCGAAGCATTGATTGATATACAACTTCAGACCAAGGCTCCTGACCATACCAGCATATTATCCAACTATTTTCACTCATTACCCTGTAGCATTCTTTAAATACACGAGTTAAAAAGTCAGGATATATTTCTGCAGCTACTTCATTGTAACCTTTAGTTACACCCTTTGTATCATCCTGCTTTTTGATATCATGAAGATTGATGCCATAGGGAGGGTCAAGCTCAACTATATCAACACTATTATCTGGCACCTTTGAAACACCCTCGAAGAAATCTCGAATAATATAGTTGTTCATCAGGTCACCACGAAGCTTTTCACTCGGAGTGTTTGTTTGCTTATCCTTAATTCGTTTTGCAAGTTCACTCCGTAAAAGCTCCTCACCAAGTTTCTTAACCATCTTCATTGCATCACTCTTTGTTTTCGCTTCTTTGATGGATGGAAATGCTTCCATTGCCTTTGCAAGTTTGATATCATCTGATAGTCCACCAGATGATATGCCCAATAAAGCAGCAGTATCTCTCATTGAAATACCAGAGGCGTCAGGATTTGTGCTTACTTTTCTTCCATAGATTTGTTGCTGTAACATATGGATTTCTTTATTCAGATTTGTAGCTTCCTGCCATGACAGGTCTTTACGTGCTACGTTTTCCATTAACTCTATCGACCGCATCTCCATATCAGAAAGAGTATCAGGATAAACTCGAACAGGTATCTCACTAATGCCTGCTTGTAAACAGGCCTTATATCTGCGACCGCCTGCCAGTAATATGTATTCTTCATCTCCCACGCACGAACGAACAGCGAGTGGCTGTATGATACCTTCTTTTTTAAGGCTTGCCGCCAACGTGTCAAGGTCTCCATAGTCATCACGGAATCTATCTCCAAAGGTTATTTTTTCAATGCTTATTACTCTAAGATCAATCATTTCTTTGCCTCCAACTGTTTAATAAGTGATTCAATCTGCTCCGGTGACATAGACGCAAAGAGAGCATCATTGCTAATAGGGTTAATTGTTTTGGAACTAGCTCTTGGTTTAGGTGTTGCGGTTACTGCTTTTGGGGTTCTTCTACTTGTTCGTATTTCTTTTATTGCCTGCATTAATTCTTCTTCAGACATATCAGAAATAGACTTCTTATTCAGATCGTTTAGGTCCACTATCTGCCTCCTTTCTCAGTACGTCCAGCGCTGATAGTTCTCCACTTAGGATAGCACCAAGTACTACCGTGCCATGTTTCTCAACAAGGTCAAGAGTTTGGACAAATAATACTCGCATTAGCCGACTACAAACCCCCCAGGGGATGAGATTATGCATTCTCATTTGTTCCTCTGGGGTGATTAATACACTTAACCTACGCTTCATTTGTTTTGTCCTTTGTTCAAAATTTGAACAGAGCAGGGTGTGACCAGAGTTAACGCTTTACTGGAAGAGCCGTCGATCTTGGCAGTTACGCCTCACACCCCACTCTATTATTGATTAACTAGACTTTGTTCTCGTCAAGCTTATGATCTCCGCACCAGTCGGTAGGGAACACAACTGGATAGCCTTCACCAACAACAGGAGCATGACGTCTGCATCTACCGATAGTAATATGTTTCTTACTATCTTTAGATTCCTTCTCAATAAAGAATATGCAAGTATCACATATTCTAGAAGAGTCTCTTTTCATCCAGTTATCTTTCATAGTTTATTTACCCACAACGAACTTGCGAATGTTATTCTGCGTTCCATATTCTTCGCTTTCCTTCTCATCAAGGATTGCCCAGAATGTGCAACCTTCAACTTCATTGATGTTATTGACAGATGCAGGATCAAGACCGCAGGCTTTCAGGAAAACCAGCTGGCGAGACATCTTGTCATTCTTTGCCTTGATATCATCTTCTGCCGTAGGCATCATGATAACGTGAGTTATTTCCTTGGCTTTGGGTTCGCCAACTATTTCAGCCCTAAGCTGAATGAACTCAGCAGTCCCTTTTTCCGGTTTTTGTTTTCTGACTTCAGCCTTCAAAATACGAAGCTGATATTCACCACCAGGTACACTTTTCGGCTCGAAAACATCATCAAAACTCTGTCCTAAAAAACTCATAAAATCCTCCATTTAAATTTGTTAGTTGGTTGGTTAGTTAACATCTACGTTATTATCCCTTTATCTTAAGCGTCCTGCCGTTTGACCTTCTCCTTGCATTATAGGAGCAGAATTTAAATATGGTTCTCTTGGTGTTTCAGGATTTGGAATTAAAGTAGTGTCATAGTACTTCTTCTCCATCCCTTCAGGGTCATTAATGTAGTCAGTAAGAGCCTTAATTAAATCTTCCTTATTTGAAAAGCCTGCTTTCTGACAACCTACCTGAGCAACATAACCCATTGCACCTTGTTCAATAGTAATAGTTTTAATCTTCATTTTATCACCTCCTTTTATATTGTTTTATCATCAGTATTATAGCCTGCTTTTTTTAACAGGCTTTTTATATCTTGCTTTTCATATGTTTCAAAGAGACCTCCACGACCAAGACGTGTGCGGGCTTTATATAGGCCAGTGGCACGAGTTAGAAAGAAGTAATTAACACCTGCACTTGTTTCCTTTGTACAGGCATAATAGATTTCATCGAACAAGATTGGAATTCGATACTTCAATTTGCCTATAAACAAAGGACCAACAAACATCTTTCCACTTGCTTCATCCTTGTCTGTATCTTCATGGGCAATAAGGATAACATCACAAGGCAGGGATGTTATGTCCTTAATAGCATTTTCCAGTAATACCATTGTAGGCAGGTAATCATTCTGCTGTGGTGTACCACCTGCACGACCGGCCTTTTTAAGGGTTACATTCATAGCTGCCCCAGACCATGTTGTGCCAGAGTCAATGATGTAAGTGCCAATCTTATCAAACATTCCACCTTGTTTCAACCTATGGTATTCCTTATCCCAGTTGGCAAAGGCTGTTGGGTTCAAAGGGTCTTCAACTTCAAACCTGTTGTCGACAAAGATTTTACCTGCATCAACTTCATCACGAACTGTCTTACTACCACCAGGGTCGAATGAGTGAATCAAAACAGGACCTCGACAGGTTCTGGCGCAATTCGTCTTACCAGTTCCCATAGGGCCGTATATAAGGGCATTGAACGTATTGCTACGAGCATTGTCCTTATACATGGTTTGTAGATCTGCTAACTCTTTTTTAATATCAAGCGGCATTTATTTCCTCCTTTCTGTTTATCTATTAAGTTTTGTACTGCTTCTATTGGATTCTCCATTTCTTTTCCTATACAGTTAGCGGCTGTATCTCCACTTACGTCAACGTAGGCATGGTATAGAATTGTTTCCTTTGTACCTGTCCTATAATGATTGTATACAAGTTCAAGAGATATATAAGTATCAGGAAAAGCTTCCTTCAACATTTCCCAGGCTATTTTTTCATCTTTCTTACTTGCCATATTTTCTCCTATAAACAAAGAAGTAGTTTGTTTCCTGACTCTGTTGAGGTTATTGGAACCCATTGAATTGTAGGTGCTTTATAAGACTGATGATTATCAAGCTCTTCAATCTCATCTTTAAGTAAATACCAAGTATACCCTGTTATATAGTCATGAACATAGTAACAACCTCCAGATATACGAGCCTCTACAACTTGCCCATAAAGCCAGTCCATATCACCTTTATCATTCCAAGTATCTGGCCTACGACCACCAAATTCTTCAAATGATTTTACTCTTATTTTCATATTGTCAGTCTTCTTATAGTAAAAGTAATCTGTTTCTTGGTGTTGGTAATGGTGATCTTGTAGGACTCCCACTATAAGAAGAACCCAACGTCGTAGGTCTAAGTGGTTCTATAAATTCTATCTTACCAGGACCTATATCAAGACCATAACTTTGTTCTGTATATGGGTGAGGAAACGTGATAGGTTCACTATCAGACCATTCACTATAATCACCAACTCCTATATCAACATAGTTATTAGGATTAATATCTTCTAATATAACATTAGCAATATCACTTTTGCCAATACACCAATGTCTATTCCTTGTCCAGTAATCAAATCCATTAGTCTCAACAACAATAGTTGCTCCGAAATACTTATTCATACTAGACACCCAATGAGATGGAAGGCCTTTTATAAATTCATCTTTATTCTTCATCATAACTAATTGATACATTACTTATCCTCCAAATGAAAGACGTGTTTTGCAGTTGATTCTTCCTCTGCTGGATTCCACCATTCTGTTTTGAAACCTAGAGGTATTTCATCACATCTGGAAATAGGATTAGCCCATGCCATGCAGAAGTCATGATACCTGCAACCAAAGTACTTTGTGCAATTTGTAGGATGGCAAGGGAAGGCTTCCATAACTTCATCACTTTCTTTTACATCAAACATTCTTTTTGTTTCAAACTCTATCATGTTCATAAAGTGACATACTGTCCATTGCCAGCTGTTCATTATAGGAAGGGTTCGGCGAGCAGGCACACGTTGGAACTTGTTTTCTTTCTTTTGAAAGAACACACCATTGATCTCAACACCCCAGACCTGTTCGGCAGGATATAGGCAGTATAAGACATGATTATATGTGCCTGTTTGAATTGCCAAAGCCCATTGGTCTGTCCATTGGCGACTGAGTTGAGAACCAGTCTTATGTTCACGACTGAATATCATTCCGTCTTGGGATTCAAGAACAGAATCCATTCTGAAGTGGAGTACTTTTCCATCATCAACAGGAACTGTTCCGGCGATTTCGGTATAGATTGGCGTGAAGCGATCTTCCTTATACTCCTCGCAATATTGAACAAGGGCGCGAAGAGCGTTTGCAGGGTTCTTCGGTGCATTAGCTTCATCCATTATTTCAGGGAAGAACTGCCTGTAATGGTCGAGGAATAGTTTATAAGCGGCTGATATACTTTCATTCTCATAGCCATTGTTAATAAGGTGTTCCATAGCAAGATGCCAGGCTTTGCCAAACTCAAGATGGATGTTAGGAGCTTCACTACGCCAACCTAGGATGTATTCATAGAAATAAGAACGAGGGCAATCTATGAATGAGTTGAGTTTGGTACTATCAATTATCTTCCAACTATCATGAGGCTGAATCATTAGTTCATGTCCTCCTTTTTAGGAGGTTCTTCACAACCAGCTATACATACACGAGAAAGAACGTCATTTAAAAAGCTTGAATGACTTCCAATTTCAATAGTATATGTACTGGTATTGATAGAAAGATCATCTTCAGGTTTGAACTGAGGGAATGTTTTATAGATATATTCCCACATTTTGTCTCTGGTTTCAGCCTTGCATATAGCAAGCTCTTTAATAGCCAATGCAGTTCCTTCCAAAGCCTTTTGAAAATTGTCTATTTCTTTCTTCACCTCAGGGTCTTCAATCTGCAATAAAATCTGTTTACCTTCCATAAGCCTTCCTCCTTGGAAAATTAAAATTAGGGTTCATTATATCTCTTAACTGATATACCCTTACGCCTTTTTCTACAAAAAACCTTTCCTCAATATCAGCACCATTGCTAGGTCCTGGTATGCGAACTGCACAAAGGTTTTTCTTTTTAAAATTGTCTGCCAGATATAAGTCATAAGCAATCCAGAACATCCAAGGCCTTGGAATTTTCTTATCCCAGTAATGTGTAAGATGAGGAATAAAAGGAACTCCACCCCTGCCAAGAACAACATTTGCAATAGCCATTGCATAGTCAGTATGAAACTCTGGGTCTGAAGAATAAGGCCCCATTATATAAACTATCATACGGTCACTAAGTTCTTTTGCTATCCTAAGTCCAAGTCGTCCTTTGGTGCATGCCCCTGACATTTCTTGCATCGAAAGTAATTCGGATAACAAGGGTCTCCGCATACTATGCAAAGCCTTCCGTGGTCGTTTTTCTTTCTGTTTATTGCTTCTATTTTCTGTGCAGTTTCCTCTGCCTGTTGTTCTTCCCACTTTGTCAGGCGTACCCTGCAAGCGTTTCCACAGGTCATTGTCTTTGGAAACTGGCCTCTTATTCGTCTTTTCAACTCTCTTCCGCACCATCTGCAACAACCCTCCTTAATGTCTGCTATAGGACTTTTATTATATCTATTAAAACCGGAAACCTTGGGACGTGTCTGTCTGTTAGGTGTTGATACTTGATGTGCGCCGTCCTGCCTTTTAATGTTTCTCTTTGCTCCCATAATACCTTCCTATTATCACGAGTTAAAAAACTACCACTACCGACTTTGAAGACTTCACCAATACCACTAGTGAGGATAAGAGCACCTAGGGAATTCTTAGGTTCATCCTTTATGCTTATTTCTTCTTCAAAGCCAATGATAGTATAAAAATCATCCTTACGTGGTTTAAACTTCATCATCATTGTTGAGCGTTTGCGAACATAAGGTGCAGATGGATGCCGGAGGACAACTCCTTCATAGCCATCGTTTGTGAAGTATTCAAGCGCTTTCATTACATCTTCAACATCTTCACCTGATAGGGTTTCAACCTTTTTAACATTAGGTGCTTCAATAAACTTTGTATCAAGCCAGTTACTTCGTATCAACTGAGCATCACCTGTTACAACATCAAAGACATTATATGATATGTTCTCAAATTCAGGATGCAGATTGACAGTACGAGAAACTGTGCCATGTATCAACTGATGTGAAGCGCCGTGGTTATATAGTTCACCATCTAGCTCAAAGTCTTTATAACCCATTTGTTCTAGCTGGTCAACTATATGTGGCACACTTGTTATTATGTTTTCTTCACTGCTGAGAAGAGTGACTTTTCCAAATTCATCAAACTTGGCTCGGCATCTATCTCCGTCCAACTTAGGTTGAATTAGGAATTGACTATTCCATTTAGTAAGACGTTTTTCTTCAAAAGGATAGCACAACATGATTCCAGTTCTTGGCATTGTTCAGTCCTTCCACCATTCCCAATAGGAGAAGTCATCTTCATCCCATATGGATATACTTATGTTAAATAATTCCTGACATTCATCAACTATCTTTTTTAATATAGGTAAAAAAGGTAAGTTTTCACTTATCCATACAATATAGCCAGGGTCATTCTCAATTACCCATTTGATAGTATGGTTTTCATACTTACCAAAAGTTAACTTATCCTTTCTTGTCAGTGGTTTTGGATTAAGAAAACTTTGACCTATCATTGTTAACTTCCTTTGTTCAATATTTGAACAGAGCACTTGTTTTTAAAACAGCCGGTGGCGAGGTTTATGACTTATCTCGCTTGCCTTTGTATCCATTCCACCAACACTTAACCCCAAGCGTAATGTGGCACCGGCATTGTTTGTTCGGTAGGGCAGGATTTGATACCTGCATGAGCAATGTTTGCACCTGTTAATTTTTATCCCGATTTGCACGGTTGGTAATTGCTCTCGCTTGAACTAACGTCTTTACTCTTCCGCCACCTACTTTTGTTTGTTACTTTGCTTCTACTGCTTTATCGTCAGCAGGAAACATACTGTCAATGATCTTAACCAACTGGTCTTTCCGTCTTTCCATCAGTGCCAGTTCGTCCAGGGAATCCAGAATGGCCTCAAAGTTCAGGTCCTGACATGTGCAGTATTCCTGAATCTTTGCTTCCTGAGAAGCAATCTTCTCATCCATCTCAGCGACTTTCAGTTCGGCTTGTTTCTTTGCTTTCGTAGCACGAACAGGAGCCAGGGTTTCGTTGATTTTGTCTTTGGACATTGCAAGGTATTCTTTGTAACTTAAAAGCTTCATAATTAATCCTCCAGTAATAAAAGTTTGTTGTTCTTGTTAAACAGAAGTTGTGGAACTTCTACATCATCTAATATAATTTGAGAGAAGTGCTTGCCGGCTATACTATAATACTGAAGGTTTCTAATATAGGATTTATCTGAGTATAGGAATTCTGCTACCATTCTTTCCCAACCTGCTATATCTCTTGGTGTTGTCATCTTAGCATTTCCCTCAATTATGAACATCTGTTAAAAGTTTTAAAAAATAGGGAGGCTGTGCTTACCTCCCTATTCTGTTTTGGAGCTACAGGTCTGGAAGCCTATTTCTTCATAGATTTCAACTTCTCAAGCAACTGAATCTGTGCATCTGCATCCAGAGATGCAAAACGAGACAGCGTTGCCGCAATCGGATCTACAACACGTTCTGCAGGTACACCCAGAACAATGGTATTGACCTTTTCGGCGATAGTTGCTTCATCCAAACCAGCAGCTGCCCATCTGCGGATAGCCGCCTGAATTGTGATCTTGCCAGAGCGAACGAAGTTGTCATACACAACAGCTTCACCAAATTTCACTTTGGCCGCTTCCAGGTTTCCGCCGAAGTCATAGGCCACTATAAATTCCTTGTCTTCATCACCTTTCTTAAATGTTGCCTTGATTTCTACTGCCATACTTTTCCTCCTTATAAGGTTTTCAAATTTGAGAAACATTATTGTTTCCCTGTGTTGTGTGCATAATACCACAATCCGATTCAGATGTCAATGACTCATAAATTTTTTTTCTGCCTATTTACCATTTACTGGCTTTGATGTAAAAGTATCGTTTCTCAGCATCCATTCCTTTCCAAAGCCAGTTGCTATATTTGTTATGCAGAATGGTGAGCATAACTGCAGAGCCAAAGAACCAAGGGAATATTAATAGGCAGAATAAAACAAGTTCATATGAATCTTTGTTTAATAAAGATATTAATAAAGTTGTCATTTGTTCCTCCTTATTTAAAACTCAATCCTTACACCTGCGCCACTGAAATTGTTTCCAATAGCGCCTGCTTCAATACCTATCCACATAAGTTGCCAAGTTCTCCTTGGGTGTATGTTAACTCCAAATACCTTATAATCAGGTGGAAGTGCAAGGGATATAAGCAAATGAGCAGCCATGCCCATAGGTATCATAGTATCAACTTCAGTTGTTGATGGGCGCTTTGATAGAAATGGACACATCTCATTATAGTATTTTCCATCCCAGTTCCACTCCATTCTGGCCATGTGCCTTGTCTGTCCCCAGTCAATGATGAACAAACCTTGATTAACTAGTTCGAGAAAGGTATCAGTTTTAGACCAGTTTTCTGCAAACTTGTACTCGGCGTACACTGGGTTTGAAAGAAGCAATACTGCTATGATAATAGCTAGCTTTTTCATGTTTTCCTCTCTTTCAGCCATTCAGCCATTAGTTCAAAGAAGTTTTGGAGATAATAACTTAACTTACTTTTTCCGCATACATTTTCATAATAACTATCCCTGATAAAATCTTCAAAGGAAAACAAACCTCCCTTGCTCTCCATAACTGTCACAGCTTCAAGTATGTCGTTGCCTGTAAAATCATGCCAAGGCGAAACATCTTTTCCAATTTTCCACCCACAGTAATCATATATCAGTTTACGATCTTCGGTGGTCATATCACTACTCCAATAATTTTCTTACCATCCAGAGGGTTTGGTTGCGCCTTGTATCGTTCAAACATTAATTTTCTATCTTCCTGTGTTGGTGTGGGAATCGTTATTTCCCCTGTATGCGTTGTATCATACTCTCCATCCCAGAAACGGATATCCGTGATGTGCTCTCTAAGCCAAGGTTCAACGGAGTTCATTACCCTTGGTAGCATGTGAGTCATAAGCCCCTTCTCTCCGGTTATCGTCTCTAAATCCTCATAAATATGCCCCATTTCTGTATGTAACCGACCAGTCGTTAAATTTCTAAGTCTTTGAATATTCATATCCCACCCTCCTTTTTACATTGTGCAGCCAGTACATTGAAACGCTCGGCATCGTACTTTAACCAAGCAATCATATCTACAACATACTTTGAATTATTCTCTACTTTTGAGTATTGTTTATCAGCCCAATAATAAAAATCTTTCCACTTCCCACTATCCACCAAACACCGGAATACTTTCATCATGTCGGGATCGGTGGTGAAGGTGCGATTTGCCACTATGATATGTTTATTTATTACGTTTGCATGAAACTCATAACCACAAGAACATCTATATAGCGAATCGACAATAACAGTATCCACTTCATAAGGCTGTTCAGAAACTATTTCATGCAATTTTTCTCCTATCATCTCCGTGAGTACCTTTCTGTACTCGTCAGTCATTTTGTAGGTCATGATTCCTCCTTGTCGCATACGCAACTCATACCTTCACCTCCCATTGCTCACACAAGGCTTTTAAGATTGCCTCGGTGGGCGTGTCTGCAATTACTGAATACTTTTTAAGCATAAATCCATCGTACACATCAACTACCCACTGTTTTAAGTACGGGTTATAGTGAATCTTAACAAATCCCTCTATCGTTCCGATTAATCCCCTTTCAGGATTAACAGGGTCAATGGTGAGAGGGATGCGGATTGCATCTTTGTATAAACCTATACTAAATATGTTATAGTACAAACAATCTTTGCAGTAAAAATCAACATCTGTAGTATCTATATAGCAATACATATCCCCATGTTGCCACTCCCCCATCGCCTTCTTAATCATCGGCTGTAGGGCTATCAGCATTTTAAGTTCGTTTTGATTCATGGTTTTCCTCCTAACATAACGGATATTGATATTGCCAACAGAACAAGCCCACCAACAGAAAACGTAATACCTGCTTGTTTGCTAAATGCATCTTCTACAGACATCATGAAAAATCCTGCCGCTAGAAGAAGCATTCCTGCCCCATTTAAAAATAAGGTATTCATTTAATCTCCTTTTCGTAGTCTGGTATTTTAATCCAATGGGTGTCTTGCATTGATAATATTGGCTTGCCCTTTGACTGCCAGTAGCCATGAATCTTATTCCAACTAATTAAAGTTTTAACTCCACCCTGATTATTGTTCCTTGCCAAAAATTCCGTACCATCTTTAGGTGCTGTTTCTATTGGTTGCCACTCAATTGCTTTCCGGCCTTCGTCGAGGCGGCGGTTTATCTCTGCCCTGTATTCTAGAGGCAATCCGTGATCTGACATTACATCTAAAAATTCTTCATTACTCAATTTATCCATGTCTCTCACTCCCTGTAAAATTCATCTACATCGTGATAACCCGTAGGCTTTAATTTCTTCTT
>Ga0172381_10001518_pt1 | contig 27073 bp, 25 predicted proteins | sample Leawel6488metaG_FD_119754 | JGI IMG/M metagenome (GOLD analysis project Ga0172381, IMG submission 119754) | Leachate microbial communities from a municipal landfill in Southern Ontario, Canada - Leachate well 64-88 metaG | ecosystem: Engineered > Solid waste > Landfill > Unclassified | place... | reverse complement strand
TCCGTGCATAATAAAAACTTTTTTGGGTTTTGTTTTAGAAAAACCCTTAAGCCAGTTAATTAATTTCGGTTGATCGGCATGGGAAGAATAAGCGCCAATGGCTGATACTTTGGCTCTAACTATCACTTCCTCTCCTTCAATTAAAACTTTTTTGGCCCCATCCAAAAGCTGGCGACCCAAACAACCTTCGGCCTGATAGGAAATGATCAGGAGATGATTTTGCTTGTGACTTAGATATCTTTTGAGATGATGCGGAATGCGGCCGCCATTGCACATGCCGCTACCAGCTAAAATTACTTTTGCGCCGGGCACGTCGTTAATACCTTTGGAATCGGACACGGTGGGCGTGTATTTCAGGCCGGGAAAATTAAACAAATCATCACCGCTGGCAATGAGGCGCTTTGATTCATCGTCATACATTTCTACGTATTTTTTATATACGGCCGTAGCCTTTATAGCCAAAGGACTGTCAACAAAAATTGGCATGGCCGGAATCTCTTTATTTTCCACTAATTCATTTAATTCATACAAAACCTCTTGAGTGCGTTCCAAAGCAAAAGCCGGAATCATTAAAACTCCGCCCTGACCGGCTGACTCAATAATGGCTGAACGCAACTTTGATATACGCTCATCGGCCGGTTCGTGAATAATGCCACCATAAGTTGATTCTACAAAAACCAAATCAGCTTCATCAATTAATTCCGTATCTTTAACAATCGGCGCCGGTGGATTGCCCAAATCGCCGGAAAAGACCAACTTTTTTTCTTGGCCGTCTTCCTTAATCCAAATTTCAAAAATAGCCGAGCCTAAAATATGACCGGCATCGCGACAACGAATTTTTATATCCTGATTAATTTTAACTTCTTGACCATATTCAAGCGGTGATAAATTTTTGGTAATTTTTAAAACATCAGCCTGTGAGTACAGTGGGGGTTGATTTAATTTTTGCGCTTCTTCGGCAATGACTCGTTCGGAATCCAAAAGCATTATTTCGGCGAAATCAGCGGTCGCGGCCGTACAATAAACTGATCCCTTAAAAGCTTCTTTGGCTAACTTGGGCAAGCGACCGCAGTGATCCAAATGAGCGTGGGTCAATAAAACAAAATCAATTTCTGAAACCAAAAATGGAAATTTATTACGGTTGCGCTGATCGCTAAATGCCTCGCCTTGAAAGATGCCACAATCAACCAAAAACTTGGTTTGGCCGGTTTCAATTAAAGTGCAAGATCCGGTAACTTCGCCGGCCGCGCCAAAAAATGAAATTTTCATATTTTTAATGTTAAAATATCTTATTCAATAAATTAAGTTTACCAGCAATAATCAGCTTTTGCCAGCCGGTAGGTATTGACATTTCGCCAATTTATGTTATGATGCAACTAACCAATTTGGATTTGCTGGCAATCGCGACGAATCGCGAAATTTGCGAGCGAATTCGCCCACGACAATGCGGTCTTTGACCGCGGACGAAAGGGAACCCTGACATGAGAACCACCACCAACACCACGAATTTGTCCGGCGCGAAGATGAAGCGGAAGAATATGACCGGCCATCGCAACGCCCCGCCGAACACCGCCGCGCCGACGCTCAACCCCAACGCCGCCCGCAAGGAAAACAACGCCGCCAACGAAGGCATCGCGTTCGCGGCCTTCTGATCGTACAGGAAAACACGATCGGAATGGCCGGACAATTTGTCGGGAGGCGCTCCAAAAAAAACGGAGCGCCCCCGGCTCTTTTTTTTAAAATAAACCAGCACGAGGCTGGCTTTTTTTAAAAAATTAACTAGTTCTCTATTTTGAATTTATTTAAAAATCTAAGACTACCTCCAGACAAAAATCACTTAGGCCATCTGTCGATTTTTTTTACACCAATAAAAAATAATTTTAACTAATTCAACCAGAAGCAAATATACTATAACCATGATAAATATTATTATCAAAACCAAAGGCGGCAATGGTGAAAATTTCAAAATTGCCCCAAGCGGCGTAAATGGCACGGCCCAGGCCAAAGCCACCACGGCCAAAACATTGTAAAAAACAATTTTGCCCGGCCAGCTTTGAATAAATGGAATCTTTTTTGTTCTGATTACGTAAATGACCAGTGCCTGCGTGGCTAAAGACTCAATAAACCAAGCGGTTTGGAATTGACTTTCATTGGCGCGTAAGACAAACAGCATCAAAGCAAAGGTCAAAAAATCAAAAATTGAACTGACGGGCCCAAACACAAACATATATTTGCGGATGAATTTTATACTCCAAGCGGTCGGTTTTTTAATATCCTCGGCATCAACGTCGTCAGTAGAAAGTGAAAGCTGCGAGCAATCATACAAGAAGTTATTAAATAAAATTTGTGACGGCAACATGGGTAAGAACGGTAAAAAAGCGGAGGCCGCCATCATCGAAAGCATATTGCCAAAATTTGAACTCAAACCCATCATGATATATTTCATGGTGTTTTGAAACGTTTTACGGCCTTCAATAATGCCATCTTTGAGCACTAATAAACTTTTCTTCAATAAAATTATATCAGCGGTTTCTTTGGCGACATCCACGGCATTATTAACCGAGATGCCAATATCCGCCGCTTTCAGCGCCGGCGCGTCATTAATGCCATCGCCCAAATAACCGACAACTTTACCGGCTTGACGCAAATTTAAAATAATTCTTTCCTTTTGCTCCGGCTCAATTCTGGCAAAAATAGTAGTCTTCAAGGCCAAGTTTTGCAGTTCAATATCACTAAGCTTATCAATGTCGCTGCCCGTGAGCAGGCCGGCACTAACCAAGCCGATTTCGCGGCAAATTTTTTCCGTGAGTAATTCATTATCACCGGTTAAAATTTTAATTTCTATCCCCAAATTTTGCAATTCCTGCACCGCTTTAGCCGCGGTTTCCTTGGGAGGATCCAAAAAAGCGACAAAACCCAAAAAAATCATTTTATCTTCTTCGGTCTTTTCATACTGTTCAACTTTTTGGCTGACATCTTTATAGGCAACGCCCAAAACCCGAAACCCATCACGGCTCAAACGAGCAAAATTTTCTTTAACTTTCTTTTTTATTTTGGCGTCAAAATCAACTTTTTTTTCTTGCTGCAGATATTGATGGCAAACTTTAAAAATTTCTTCCGGCGCGCCTTTGGTAATTAATATTCTCTGGCTATTGTCTTGAACCACGATTGATCCGCGGCGGCGTTCGAAATCAAAAGGAATCTCATCAATTTTTTGGTAATTGTTAATGGCCATCTTTTTGAACTCTTTGAGCGCGTCATCCAAAGGATTGGGAATGCCCGTATGATAGAAGCTGTTCAAATAAGCATAAAGTAAAACCTGGTCGGAAACCTCACCAAAGCCATCAACATATTTAGTCAAAACGATATGATTTTGCGTCAAAGTTCCGGTTTTGTCCGTGCATAAAATGTTCATGCTGCCAAAATTTTGAATTGATGGCAAATTTTTTACAATGACGTCTTTTTTAGCCATCAACACCGCGCCATGGCTCAAAGAGACCGAAATGATAACCGGCAAAAGCTCCGGCGTTAAACCAATAGCAATGGCGATGGAAAAAATAAAAGAATTAAGCCAGCCTCGACCCATAAAAGCATTGGCCAAAAAAACAAATAGCACCATGAAAAACGTGATTTGCATGATAAAATAACTAAAGCGGCGAATATTTTTTTCAAAGTCCGTATTAGATTCTTGCTGCTCTAAACGCTCGGCAATTTTGCCGTAACCGGTGCTTTTGCCGGTTCTAATTACCAAAGCCGTGCCGTAACCGGTCGTAATACTGGTTCCCATGAAAACCAAACTTTCATGATCCGGCTTGAAATCAGAGTCCTGATATTTTTTCGGCTCAGACGTTTCGGCTTTTTTTTCGGCCGGAAAAGATTCACCGGTTAGCGAAGATTGGTTAACAAAAAAATCTTTACTGCTTAAAACCTGGCAATCGGCCGGCACGACGTCGCCGGCCGACAAAAAAATTAGATCCCCCGGTACAATATCTTTCAGCGGAATTTCCTTTTTTTTGCCATCACGAACCACGGTCGCCGTCGTAACGACTTTGGAAATTAATTTCTCCACGGCTTTTTGAGATTTGTAAGTATTTACAAACTCCAAAATCGCGGAGGTAACAATCATAATCAAAAGAATAATGGTATTGGTGTGCTCACCTACCAGCAATGAAACAATGGAAGTCAAAATTAAAATCATCAGCAATGGATTGTTGAATTTTTTCGCGAAAGCAATAACCGGCCTAAACGTCTGGCGCTGATAAACCGTATTCTCGCCAAATTTTTTTAGACGCTTAGCCGCCTCTTGACTGGTCAGGCTGTATTTTTCTAATTTTTTTTCAATACTTTGTTCCATAAATATATTTATATTATAACAGAATATGCAACTTTGCGCATTAAAACAACAAAAAAGACGCGGCTGGCAACCGGTCTTTTAATCAAAAATTTATTCAATTACCGAAACGCATTGATTGTCCAGACAAGCGCACCGGAATTTTTGTTCTTTCGCCCAAACTCGACAATCGCAATCAGAAGCTTTTTGGCAGCCGACCTGGTAACTTATCGGCTTTCGCGCGTCATCAGTTTTTTGCCACATCGGACACGCCACGACGCATTTATTATTTTCACAAAAAGCGGCGTAAGGACAATTTGAGCGCACGGCATATTCGGTCGGCAAGACGCAATCCTGGCTCCTTTGACAGCTAGCAGCCACATCAGTTGCAAGCCCGGGTTGATCGACTATTCTTTTGAACCGAATAAAATCACTGGTAGCAAAATAAGCCTTGAGTTGGAATAAATCGTCTTGAGAGTGGCTATACCCGTTGACTATATCACGCGCCGAAAGATAGCCGGCGGCTTTAATTAACTCGATCGTACTGGTACTTTTGCTGCCGAAAGGATAGGCAAAAGCCGTGATCGGCTGACCCAATTCCTCTTCAACTTTTTTCTTACTATCAACAATTTCTATTTTTAATTTTTCGGCATCAGTTTCTTTGGCTAAATATTGATGATAACGCGTGTGCGAGCCAATCTCCATGTTTTTTTGCGCTAGAATTTTTACCTGCTCCCAGGTTAAATAATTTTTGCTTAAACCAATCGGATTGGTAAAAATATAAAAAGTCGCGATAAAATTATATTTTTCCAACATGGGCAAAGCGTATTGGAATTGACTAGGCAGACCATCGTCAAAAGTTATAATCACTGGCCTTAAAGGCAAAATCATTTTGCCCGCCAAGGCCGCGGCCAAATCTTTGGTGGTAATAGTGGCGAAATTGTTTTCTTTTAGATACTTAAGCTGCTCTTCAAACTCAGCCGGCGTAACATAAAAAGTTCTGGCCGCGCTGGCCGCGGCCGGTAAGTCTGGATCAACGTGATGATAAATTAATATTGGCACGTTTAAATAATCGGGAATCTGAATTTTTTCTTTTTCGTTTTTTGGTAATTCATGGTTAACTTTTGAACCAAACTTAAAAGCCACTACCAAGCCGCCAAAAATTATTAAAGCAATAATTGCACTGATTATAATTCTTTTCATATCATTCTAATATCACTTTAACAGAAATTAAAAAATTTTGAAATAAAAAATACGGTAACCAATCCGAAGAAAGGTTACCGGTAAGGGAGAGGCCACGCGCGATTGGACTTACGCCCAGGTCATGACACTCGGCTCCTCGATAATCATCGCGTCGCGCAGGAAAGCGGCGGCCTTGGACAGACCCTCCCGCGCCGACATCAGGCTGTCTTCGTGCTCGATGGAAATCGCGCCGTCGTAGCCGACCATACGCAAGGTGGAGAAGAAGTCCTTCCACCACTCCAGGGAATGGCCGTAGCCGCAGGTGCGGAAAATCCATGAGCGGTGCAGCTCGTCGCCGTAGTGTTTGGTGTCGAGCACGCCGTTGATGGCCGTATTGCCCGCGTCGAGACGGACATCCTTGGCGTGAACGTGGTAGATCGCTTTTTCCTTGCCCAACACTCGCGCGGAGGCGATCGGATCCATGCCCTGCCAGAAAAGATGGCTCGGATCGAAATTGGCGCCGAGGTTGTCGCCGCAGGCCTGACGCAGCTTGAGCAGGGTTTCGGTGTTGTAGACAACGAAGCCGGGGTGCATTTCGAAGGCGACCACGACGCCATTGTCTTTGGCGAACTGCGCCTGTTTTGTCCAATACGGAATGACGACCTCGTTCCATTGCCACTCGAGGATGTCGAGGAAATCGGGCGGCCAGGCGCACGTAACCCAGTTGGGTTTGGCGGCGTTCGGTCCATCACCCGGGCAGCCGGAGAAGTCGTTTATCACGCCTACTTCCAGTAAGCCGGCCAGCTTGATGGCCTTGGTTTGGACTTCGGCGTTTTTCGCGGCGAAATCGGGGTTGGGGTGCAGGCAATTGCCATGGCAGCTCAGGGCGCTGATGTTCAGGCCCTCGCCTTTGAGCATCGCTTTGAGCTCGTCGCGTTTCGATTTCGACTTGAGGAGTTCCTCGACCGCCAAATGAGCCGAACCCGGATAGTTGCCGGCACCGAGTTCCACGGCTTTCAAATCGAATTGCCGCAGTATGGCCAATACATCGGTCAGCGGCTTATCGCCGAACATGGCTGTAAGACATCCCAAAAACATGGACATATCCTTTCATTTTTTCGCTCCTTAAAGCGAAAGCTACAGTTTCATCACCAAAAAAACAACCACTTCAATGACATCTTGATCTCTTCCTCCTTTCCCAAGATCAGGGTTAAAAAAGAGCGCTTTATCACTAGACAAAGCCTCCTTGTTGCGACAAAAAAATAACATATTTTTAAAAAAATGTCAACTGTAATTGATTGCCAAATTTAATACTTTTCTATACAATGAAATTATGCCACCAAAAATAGAAAGCCTAACCAACATGCATGAATGGGAAGCCAACCGAACTCAGAAGCTTTTTCACGCCATTGCCGATGAAATTAGAAGCGGCCGAATACAGACTCATTGTGCTGATAACGATTTTTTGTTTGCCAAAACTGATGAAATTCTTCATTTCGCCTTGGCAGGAGAAAAGCTTGTTTTTGGCAATGATAACTACCAATCAAAACGAGCCGAAGCCGCTAATAAAATTTTAGAGAATGTTAATGGCATTGCCGAAGGTTTATTACAATACCCTAAAAATAATTGCCCCGTAGTACAAACGAGCTTGAAAGAAATTAAAGAATTACTTGCACCCATCCTAGAATACACCAGATAAATTCGAGCAAAATTTCCTGGCCGACTGTTACAGACAGTCGATTTTTATTACAAAAAATCTTGACAAAATTCGCTTTTTGTTTTAATTTAATTTGACGCTCTTTAAATCTGAATTATTCTATGGTTTACTTTAAAACCTGAATTTAGAAATTCTCAGCCAGCCAATAGTAATTATTTTCTGACTGAGGGTTTCTAAATTTGGAGACCACAAAACCCACTCAACTGGAAAGGATCCAACCATGATTACGGAAAAAATGATGACTCGAGTGCTTGTTTGGTTTTTCCTATTGCTGGCGATAGCCGCCTGCAATCGACTGCCTGGTGGTTTTGTTCTGACCATCGGTGTATGCGGCACATTATCCACGTTGGGCGCGGTCAAAATGATCAAAGATTTCCTCGAAATCGGCCAACAGCGCGGCGTAACCAAAAAGAGCTGGTGGTATTGGCGGATTGTTCCCTGCGAATTGACCTATGCCCTGGCCTTGAGCATGAGCATTGGCCTGATACTTCAGGCTGCTCTGAAAATGTCTTTGGGTCCAACTTTGCTTCTTGTCGGTATGATCATGGGCTTGACTTTGACTTTCGATATTTACGACTGGATCCAAAAAGTCTGGCCCGAGACATTAAACAATATCGAGGCATACAAGTTGATTCAACAGGAGAACACCCACCATGAAAGCTAAAATTGCGTTGAATGTCACTGACGCCCTTGAAGCCCTGAGCACTGAATTCAATTTTGCTATTATTCCCTGCCTGCCGGACAAAAGCAGGAATGGTTTAATGGCGAAATTATTGGTCAAGGGTGATGATCTGGTCCAGCAAATTACGACCAGCAAAATTTCCGATCAGTCTCGCGCCACGTCGTCCTTGGCGGCTTTTCCCACCTTCAATCTAAACGGCTGGCAGACTCAAGCCATCATGACCGGATCAAACCAGTGGGGCGTGAATCTTTTGCAAGTGCTCTGGCCCAAGGTTGAAATTCTAGGCCAAGGTCAATGGCACTATGACAACGTGCATAGAAAATTCATACTTGGCCCGTACCCGTATGCTACGTGGATTATGACGAATGGTTGCATTTCTCTTCTCCGGATTCAATTCAACCGACGTCGGTCGAGCGTAATCGAAAGCCTGCCCCAAGCCACTGAAAAAATTGGCTTGGCCGTCAGCAGGGGTTACATCAACCAAGAAGCAGCGGATCAACTGCTGGAGCAAATTCAGGAAATGCTCCTTACGCTCAAGTTCAAATAGCTTCATCTATTATTACAGTTATTACCCCGAAGTTAGTCAGGTTAGCCAACTTGATTATATCTTCGGGTTTTTTATTTTAAAAAATCCATCATTCACGCAAAAATTTTTAAACAAAAAAAGTCCCGCCGAAGCGGGACTTTTTTTAATATGATAATTTTAGACTTTGCTAACCTTGACGGCAGCTAAACCTTTCGGAGTTTCGTTGACTTCGAAAGTGACAGTGTCACCTTCGCGTAAGTCCGCAAAACTGCAATTTACCAATTCGTTGCCATGGAAAAATAAATCTTTTTCTCCATTGCCTTGGCTGATGAAACCGAAGTTTTTGTCAGTCAATTTCTTGATTGTTCCTTGCATAATAGACATAGAAATAGAGTGAATTAAACATAGTAGCGAAGAAATACGACTATATTTCTATACTTACTATATGGCTAAGTTGAGTCAATCGTTTAATCAACCAACTCTAATTACCATTGTCATCATAGCACATATTGATAAAAAAGTCAATTATACTTGGTAACGCGCGCACATATATTGTACTAACCAGCTGATTGCCATGACCAATTATTATATCAATTTTTTCCAGGTCTTATTGACTGAAAATAATTATAATGTTATATTTATCAATCGGAAATTGAACGACTGAACCATTAGGAGAACTGTCATGAATACGATTGACGACGCTCTTTTTCAAACACTGGCTGAACTGTGGAAAGAAACCCACAACGTCTGGCAAGTCATTTACCAGATACGCGAAGAACTTAGTCTAACCACCACCCTGCCGCACGAACAAATATTATTGTACGGACGCAGCCACGAAGACAAGGCAAACGAAACAGCGGCTGGCTGGCTGATAGCCGTAGCGCCGGGCGTGGTAATTTTTAACCCCATGCTTGCCGATAACGTCATCGAGGAATACCTCCCCTTGACGGGTCAGCTCAGGCGCTCTCAACCGAACTGGATTTCTCTTTTTCAGTTGAGACCATTTGATGCTAACGCGTCGATGGGTATTTATCCTGCCTCATTTCCGCCTCGGAGAAAAAGGCAACAATTTACCCGCTGTCCGGCTTGGTTCAAAGCCGACATTGGTAACGATAACGCTATTGGCAAGCTAGGCATTGAACCCGAACGCTGGCAAACAATGCAGACCTGGCTGGACAAATGGCTGCCGACCACAGGAGATTTGGCATGAACCAAAACGGCATAACAATAATTCGCCGCGATGGGGGCTGGACTGGCATTGCCATTCGCAGCCTAACCAGAAACCTAGGCGTTAAGGTTTCTCGCGTCGAAAATCACGCCAGCATGCTGGCGATTCAGACGGCCTGCACTAAGGAACAGGTAGGGACAATCGTTGGTTTCTCTGACTTTGAAATCACGTCCTGACCCTGAGTCAGGTTGAACCGAATTCAACCAATAACCATCAAGCTCAAGAATTGAATTTCACGAGCTTGTTTTTTTATAAATTTAACAATATAGGGCGAGGAAAAAATATTTTTGTGCTATAATATAATTAGTTAATAATATTAAAATTACTTTTATGAAAAAAATTATTTTTTCTTCTCTACTAATTATTTGCGCGCTGGTTATTCTGCCGATTCAAACTCAAGCCGCAGCCAAAAAAGCTGCCCCCAAAGAATGGTCTGCCGCCACGCCCGAGGGTTTTACCCCGATTACCTGGGCTAAAGCGCGTGGCGTGGCTAGCTTCTTTAAATCCCAGCCTCGCAATGGCTATTTGGATTACTTAACCATAATTTATTTGCCTTATAACCAAATCAAACTGATTACTTCTTCTACGCCCCAAACCACTTGGGGTCAGGCTCAAACGCCATTTACTCAAGAAAATGTCAGCAACTGGGTTTTTAACAAAATGGTGACGGAACAAACTAAAATTCAAAATCCGGACGCTAAATTTGTTTGGAACATGCCTTACTTTAATATTACCGGCACCACAACTGATTTGAGCCTGGCCTTAAAGTCCGTCGGTCCCAATGGCTCATACATTACCAGCGGCAGCCGACCGGAAGCAGACGTGGCCCAAAACCGTCGCATCATTATTATCGACAATAAAAATACTACGGCGCAAATTACTAATTTTGATGAAAATGTTTTTTTGAATAACGGTGATCAAGCGGTTGAAGGTTTCGCGCCTGATGTTATTATTCGAGGTTACGGCGACAGTAGCGCCAGATTATTTGTTGGCGTCAAAAATAACGGCAAAGAATTGGTGGTATATTGCAGCCGCGCCGCCTACGTCACAGATGCCCAACAAGCTTTACTCGCCGCTGGCGTGCCGCTAGAAAACCAGATGCAAGCCGATGGCGGCGCTAGTGCCACTTGCGCCTACAATCTACCCGGACAATATTTTGTGGAGCCGGGCAGGATGCTGCCGCACTTAATGGGGGCATATCCATTTTTGTACCGCGGCTCGATTCTTAACAACGGCATCAATGTTCGCAATGGTCCCAGCACAAAAAATAAAAGTCTCTTTAAATTAAATAAAGGCGATAATGTTATTATTTACGAAGAGAAAAGCGGCTGGGTTAGAATTGATCAGTCGCCACAATGGGTACTCAAAACCTTAATTAAAAAAATCTAGCTCGTCTCACTCATTAAAAATCGTCTTATCAATCAGGCGATTTTTTAATTTAAAAAGTAATTGACATGATAAGCTGTTTTTGTTAACCTAAGGATTGGTTCTTTTGATATCGTCCAAAAACTTGGACCAATGGTCCATCACAATTTTTGGCGAAACAACCAACTTCAAACCCAACGAAAGGGACAAATCATGAATCAGATTACCACAGACATGCTGAAATCGTGCGTCGTAAGCCTTCGAACCGGGCTCCTTGAATGGTCAGTCGCCCTGGCCGTCGCCGAACAAATCAAAGCGGCCGTAGCGGCGGGAATCGCGACCTGGGAGGAGCTAAGCACCTCGAAAGCCGAGACTTACACCTGGTTGAGAACCGCCCAGCTCGCAAGTCTTAAGCGGCTGAGCGAAAAATTTTTTTTGGATCGTATTGACTTCATGTCATATCCCTACGTCGCCGAACAAATCAAAGCGGCCGTAGCGGCGGGAATCGCGACCTGGGATGACTTGGGCGTTACCGAGGCTCAAATTGACAATCAGGTTCGAAGATATGTAATGCGAGACATGCGCTCCAGATGCTATCTTTTGAGAATTGGCCGATACTATCTGCGTGAAACCCAGGCCGTTGTCGAACAAATCAAAGCGGCCGTGGCGGCGGGAATCGCGACCTGGGAGGAGCTGGAGGCTAACGAGAGGGATCTTGACCTCTGGGTGGAAAACATTCGGCAGATGGAAAAAGGTTCTTGTCCGAATATATAGGGAGTCTAATCAACTCCTTTTTTTATTTACCAAAAAATCAGCTGTGAGGCTGACTTATGACTTTTTAATTATTGATTACTCCTAAATCGGCGAATCTTCAGGCAAAGCATCAAGTTCCGGATTGGTTTTTTCAAAATTAACTTCATCCCAATTCGCGTTATAGTAATTACCATTTTGGTCATATTCAAAAGTAAAACGATACCCTCCAACTTCTTGGGTTATAATATTAACGTCAATAATGGTTTGCCCGGCCTGAAAAATTTTTTTACCAGAGGTGGCAAAGACTTCTATAGCTTTTGCTTGTTTCAGCGCTTCAAGAAAATGATCGCTCTCAGAAAATCCGACTCCGGCATATTTTTGAAATCTTTCCCGAATCCTGTTATCAATTTTATACAAGCTTTTTTTATCAATAAATATTTGCCTCATTGCTTCTAGGTCATCCACAAAACCATTGAGATCAAAACTTTTCAATAGTGGATCTCTCTCGTCGCGCACCCTGACTGGTACTAAATTAGCACTTTCTATTTGTCTTTGACTATCAAGTTCTGCCGATTGGCCGGGCATTAGTTCATTGTTCATATCTAGTTTTATAAATTATATAATCTTATTGTACCAAAAAATCATAAAATAGAAACTTCTGACAGTAAACTTTTAAAAATAAGTGGCAGACTATTTGATTTTAACAACAATTCCCCTATTCGCGTCAACTTCAACCCAATCTCCATCCTTTAATATTTTTGTCGCTATTTCCGTGCCAACAATACATGGTTTTTTTAATTCTCGAGCCACAATTGAAGCGTGAGATAATAGGCCTCCGGCATCAGTAATAAAGGCGGCTGACTTTTTCATTAAAGACAAATATTCAGGTCTGGTCATGCCAGCAACCAAAATTGATCTCTCGGCAAAATCTTTACACTTAGCCGGATCTAAAACCACTCTTACTTTTCCCTGAACTTTTCCCGGATAAGCAATCATACCTTTTATTTGTTTTTGAGCAAACTGCTTGGTTAAAAAAGCATTTAACTCTCTAAATGCTTTACCTTGAAAAATTTTTTCTTTTCCGTTTTTGTCATAAACGAGAGCACAACCTAAAAATCTTTCTTCGAGGATTTTTTTTGAAGGTAGTTTGTTTTTATGAAAAAATTCTTTTAATTCATTGACGGTAACAACCGAAACTGATACTTCAGACAGCTTATGGCCGGTTAATGAACAAGCCATTACTTTTTCCAGCTCGTCAGACTGATTATATACCGGTTCGGTATATAATCTAACCTTAGTAAATAATTCTAAATTTTTCTCGACTAAATTTGGCGGCAAATAATCAATCACTTTTTTTATTGAAAAATTAGCCGTAGTAATTTCTAATCTAAATTGTAAAAAATCAAAAAAATCTTTTTGAGAAAAATTCTTCTTCTTTTTGAGGCTTTTTATGACTTCAAATATTTTATCGGTATTTTCAATAACTTGCCTAGTCCATCTTCTAGTCAACTGCTCATCCTTTTGTATTAGTGATACCAAGTAATTACAATAATCGCGAAGTTCATCTTGAACTAGATAGTTGGCGCTTATACCTTTTTCAAACACAATTAAATTATGGCTAAAATGTTTGCCAGCCAGGCGTTCTAACCCGGTAGTGTAAATTTGACCATAAAACGAACCAAAAATAAGGCCCCAGTTTCCCGACCAATTTTTGACCCATTTATTGTTTTTTATTTCTTTGGCTAACATATACTTATTATACCAAAAAATCAGCTGCTCAAGATTTTTTGTTCAGCACTTCCTTGTATCTAGCCGCCGATCGGAAATTTAACTCCTTTAGCATTTAAATTTAAAGAAAAATATTTTGGCCAAATTTATTTGCAAGAGCTTATGTCCCCAACAGGAATCTTACGCAGATCGATATTACTAACGCCTTTGGCCAAAGCCTTGAAAACATTCAGGGCGGTTGCTTCATCTTTCAAATTATACCGATTACAATTGATGGGATTAACATACCATATCTCACCCCTAGATTGAACTTGCAAAAAAATCTTGCCCTTCACATTATTAATAAATTTTGTATTTTTACAAGCATTGGTGAATTTTTTTGAATTAAGTACGCCAATCGGTATTTTATTCAAATCGGTATTAGAAATACCAACGGCCAATGACTTAAACGTAGACAAAAAACAAGATTTGGCCAGATAATATTTTTTACCCGTTGTCGCTGACAAATACCAAGCTTCACCGTGCTCCTGATATTGTATCATCAAAGAACCTTTAAACTTAGCCACCAGTTTACTGTCCGCTTGGCTGAATAAATTCTTTTCATTTTCCGACCAGCTTAAGGCCGGATTATAAAGTGGAGCCTTATTGACTACTAACTGAGCCGTCCCCGTGCTGCCTAATACAAAATTTTCTCGTGGCGGTACAAAGTATTGATTATTGTTTTGTGATTCATTACCGCTGAAATCGACGGTTTTAACTACATAATAATAGCCTTTCTTTTCATTTAAATTTTTGTCTTGTACGTATGAACCGGAAGCTTTGGTGGATGGCACATTGAATTTATACACTGGCCAGCCCAAATCACCCTTTTTATCTGATCGGTAAACATAAATACTTTTCAAGTCAGCGATGGCTGGATAAAACCAGCCAATATCTACGTAATTTTTACTGTAAGTAATGACTATTTTATTGGGCGCGACCGGCGCGACAGTATCCTTTTTATCCAATACCTCTAACGCAATTGACTTTGAGTTGTTGGAATCATCGGCTTCCAATACAGTGTTGCCTCGATCAGTCGTGGCCGTTAAATTAAAATTTCCTGGTCGGTCATATTTTAAAAAGTTCAAGGAGCTAACGCCAAATGACTCATCAAATTTGCTGGTTAAACAAAGTTCGCTGCCTGGTTTTAATAATTTATCCCTCTCATAAATACCCGCGGTTTTTCTTATAGCTTGGCCGTCGCCGAAGTCGAGATACAAATCAAACGGCCCATATGCGTTACCAGCACCAATATTTTTTATACAGGTAATAACGGAGAACGGTATTTTACTAAAAATTTTATTGGTTTCTGTTTTCAAACTGCTAATTACCAAATCAGGTAAGGCCAGACTATTTAGCGCCATGATTTGGACTGATGCTTCGTTTGAGTATGAAGAATAATCGTTTTGGCTGGCTTGCGACCGAATCCTAAAAGTCAGCCGTTTACCCTGATCGCTTGATTGATATGGCACTAGCGCGCTAATAACACTGGGATAGGAAAAAACACTAACGACAGTATAGCTGCCATCATCTTTTTTTGTTTCAATAGAATAACCAAACACGGTATCAGCACTTAATTTCCAAGTAAGCAGGATTCTATCGGCTGAAACAATCTCAGCTTTTAGATCAGTTGGCGCGTTGTCGGCGAACAAACTGCGGCCTAAGAATAAGGAGGCAAGGCAAAAAATCGCAATAATTAAAAATTTACTTTTTTTCATACTTTAAATAAATTATTTATAATCTAAGCATACCATACGGACAAAAGCTATACAATTTATAATGTGCATAAAAAATCCACCCTCTTTTTTAAGCAAAAAATAAACAAGCATGATAATCGTCTGATAGCTCACCGCAATAATCTCTAATATTTCGTTTCGGCCATGGTGACAAACTAAGCAAAAGTGGGGTAGAATACCATTAGCTATCCAGATTATTTATTACTATAGAAAAGATACAAAAAGACTAATTATATGAACACCTTATCTAATCGTAAAATAATTATTCTCTTTCTGGTTTCTTTGTTTTTGGGAATAATTTTTAATTATTTGTTTTTTCAAAAACAATTTGGCGTTTCCGTGGTAATTTACGTTTCTCTGCTATTGTCCGCTTTTTTCTTATTATTTTATTATTTTAAAATCAATTTGAATCGTAATATTTATTGGTACGCGATTTTACTCGTCTTTTTTTCTTGCATGGTAACAATACGTGACAATGAATTCTTACTGTTTTGGAATCTTGTTATTGTCTTAGGCATTTTACTTGTTCTTATCGCCCACATCATCGGCCGAAGCATAATTAGATACGAAATTGTTGATTATTTGCGAACCGGAATTTTACTGCCACTCAAAATATTTCTAGGATTCTTCAGTCTTTTGAGTAGAGTTTTTTTAATAAATAATAAAATAGAAAAAAACGAAAAAATTGCCCACATCATAAAGGGAGTTGTTATAACCATGCCAATTCTTTTGATCCTCATTCTCTTGCTATCTTCATCTGATTTGGTTTTTAATCATTTGGTTTCAAAATTTTTCTTCATTCAAATCAGTGAAGAGATCTGGTTTCAGGCCATAATTATCGTTTTTGTAACATCGGCCTGGTTAGGGATATTTGCTTACGCGTTTGAGAACGCCAAAATCTCAGCCGACCCTGTTACACTGACAAACGAGAGCAAACGTAAATTTGGTTTAATTGAGGCCGGTATTTTATTGGGAACAACCAGTCTGCTTTATTTAATTTTTGTCATCATTCAAGTCAAATATTTATTTGCCGGTCATAACGCAATCGCTTCCCTTGGTTTTACTTATGCTGAATATGCCCACAAAGGATTTGCCGAGTTGATTTTAGTATCGTTGATTACTTTTGCCATTATCTTTCTCACTGAGCGCTTCGTGGTTTGCTCAAGTAGCATTCATGCTAAAATTTTTCAGTGGTTATGTTTGATTTTGACCGCGTTAATTTTTGTGATTATGGCGTCCGCGTTTTTACGATTGTATATATATGAACAGGCTTACAGTTTTACGTTATTAAGGATTTTGGTTCAGGCTTTCATAATCTGGATCGCGGCAGTTTTTACCTGGCTTTTGGTAAAAATTTTTCTTTCATTAAAAGATTCTGTTTTTATTTTTGGGTCGTTTGTCTCGATACTTCTTTTCTTCGCGGTATTTAATCTATTCAATCCCGATGCCTACATCGCCCGCAAAAACATTGAACAATTTGCCGCCGCAGAAAAACTGGATTTGAAATATTTATCGACATTGTCCGCGGACGCGGTTCCCCAAATTGTTAAATTGTTGGAGTATAAAGATGTCAAGGACAATCAAGGAAACGACTTGTCAGAAAGTGCGAGATTGTATTTAAAAGAATTGGAAATCAAACTTAAAGATCCAAGTTATCAAAATTGGCAGTCATTTAATCTTGCCCGCGCAAAGGCAATAAATGTTATCAATCAAAAAAACTTTTAGCATTTTCTAAATTTAAAATAAAAAAAACTCCAGTTGCATTGGGAGTTTTTTCTTTAGGCCACGTTATTAAGAATTGGAACACAATAATTCTTAATTTAAAGGCGTTTCATGAATTTATATCGGCTAAAAATGTGGTTCAATGTTATTGACGGGGTAGTTACATTTCGTATATCATAAAGGTATCTTGTTAAATTAAATATTTGATATCATTTAGGAAAATAGAACTATTTACCGATTATCTATGAATAAATATCGTGAATTATCATCTCGGCCGATGGAAACTGAAGCTGAGGATTCGAGTAAACCATTATTTGAAATGGACATTGGCGATGTGTCTTTTGCAGCTTACAAAGATCTGCCTGATTTTAAGCGTCATAAATATGAATTTCCCGATGCAACTAATGAAAATTTACGGGGATTGAGAGAGAGGAGCGAACTGATCAAGGATCAGGAGGAAGTCTCTCAGTTCTTAGCAGTTGGTAGACCCGAAAAACTTATAGCCCAAGCCGTCCTATTGCGACCTAAAAATTTAACTTTGATGGATATCGATAATCAGAATGTTCTTGACGGATTAACATTATTTAATGCCTTAAGGCAAGGAGTTTTAGTAGAAGAATTTTTTAAATCAAATCAAAAACAGATCGAAGACTTGGAATCTAATCTTTTAAATGTTTCTTATCAAGGATATCACATTACTTCATTGGATCGATGGAGAACAAATGAAAGGCTTTATTACATATTAAAAAAAATAGGCATCAGCTTTGAAGAAGCGGTTGATGTCATGCAAAATGTTTCTTCTATAAGAATAGCCAGGGGTAATATTAAAGACCCTCTAATCCTAAAAAGTATTTTTGGTCTTTCTACTGATGGAATTAAGATTGGTGATTTCTCAAATATTCCAATACCAACAATACCTCAAGATGTGAGAATCTTTTCCGCTTTAAACTGCCAAGAAAGAAATCTAGCGGATGAGGGTATCGGTTTTGGCATTACTAGAATTAATAATAATGTCGTTTGGAACTATCCTGATCCCAATTCTTCAGTAAACAATATGGCGGTGGCTTATTCTCCAAATTATGCTTCGTACCAAGAAATAGCTAAATTGGTAAATCCTTTGGATGGAAATTTTAAATGGTAATTATCTTATAAGAAACCGCCTCTTCGGCGAGTTAATAGTTAACGGTTAAATTGCTAATTGTTGTTTTGGTAGCCCCACGGGGAATTCCGCCTCGTCCTCGCTTCTGCCCGCCTGCCTGCCGGTAGGCAGGTTCGATTCCCCAAACCTGAAGTAAATAAAAAATCCTCAGCAAGCTGAGAATTTTTTATTTAGAGTTTACCGTAATGAGCGGCAAACTCATATTTTTGGACAAATTATGATAAAAATAAGACCCCAACTTTTTGACCAATTTTTGATCCATTTACTATTTTTTATTTTGTTAATATTGTATGCCCATTGCACTAAAAATATTTAACCTTTAGTTTCAAAAAAATTAAGCAGCAAATAATTAGGCTATTGGCAAAATAAAAAATATATGCTATTATATATCGTTGCTCTTTAATACTATTTAACCACTTATATTCTTTGATAAATAATTTTATTGTCTCAGAATATAAGTGGTTAAATCAACAATGACCACACAACATCAAGAGGAACTGATTCATGGGTCAACAGGCCGGCGCTTTTCATACCATCAAATCGGAAGGAATTAATAGCCTTCCTCCCAACTTAAGGGATTTTGTCTCTAGGTATTTTGAAAAAGATGTCATCTTTGGACAACCATGTCTGGTTGCGCTGGAGATCAACGACATGACGCAATGGGGGGATGCATGGTGTGAGTTGGGAATTGGGGAAGATGGTGTATTGGACCTGGTTGAAAACTTAAATGAATGGGTGAAAGCCAACCCGGAGACTGCCTTCACTTACCACCTTGAATAATTCCCTTCACCAAAGAACACTGATCTAAGACGCTACGGATACTTGTAACCGTAGCGTCTCTTTTTATCAAAAAAATATTTGCTGACCCGGTCTGTGTACATTAAAATTCTAACTGGGAACAAAAACGTAGACTGATAGATAGTCTACTAAAAAATATCAGGGTTAGTCCTGATGGGCTTATTTATGATGACGAGCTATCATTTATTAAAAAGGAATATTCTCAATCTCATTAGACGTATTATTAGAAGACCCCTCTTCCATTGCGTCAATAAATTTAATAAGACTAGAAATATTGCTAAAAATCAGGATACTTTCATCTCTATTTAAAATATCATTATCGTGTGCCAAGCTAAAATTATTTCTTACGGAATTAAAAGAATCTAATATGGAAATTGACGACTTCAAAATTCTTAACGTCATCTCTGATTGAATTAATTTATTTTCTTCCAAAAATTTTACATAGCTGCCAAACAAACTATGTAGCGGAGTATCCTTGGTGTACTTAATATTATACTTGTCACAAAGCAAACGGATACGTTTTATTGTGAACGTATGCATTCTATCAATCGCTTGATTGGGTTTATCTTTGTATATACTTGCTTTTATTGAATCAATTAATAATTCGTAGTCATTGGAATTGTATTGATCCAAAGCGTCTAAATCGCTTATTGTAGTATTGTTTTTTAGACGTTCGACTATTTTTAAACATTCTTCGTGTAGCTCTGGGCTAAAAGGTTCAGACCACGTATTTTCATCAGCATTTAGTAAAGTCCTCTCTGTTTTCCAATACTCTAAAATACCTTCAAGAAGCTTTGATGTTACATAATTATTCTCGATCGTCCAGAACGCTCTCAACCGATTAGCTTTTGAGTCGCCGTAAGTTTGATATTTGTCAACATATATGTCTAAACCAGTAGAATCTAAAATTTGGTTTGCAAATGTTCTATTTGTAAAATTACAGACATAACCGCCTGCCATTAAAAAATGTTTCTCAAATTTCCTTTTTTCGATATTGGTTAGATCCGACATACTTTTTTATTTATAGGATCCTGAGAATCTGCATTGAAGACAAACTTAACTTAAATCGTGTTAATTATTATAAATTCTCCGTTTTTAATCAATTTTAAGTTTACCACCACCGTTTTAAAGTGGCAAACTCGATTTCTTCTCTTAACTAAAACAAAAAGAGCTACTTTTTGTGTAAGTAGTTCCTTTTGGTAGCCCCACGGGGAATCGAACCCCGATTACCACATTGAAAGCGTGGTGTCCTAGCCGTTAGACGATAGGGCCATGAATTTTTATTTAATACTTTTAACTTTATTCTTCTTGCGTGGTGTCCCCGCCTCGCGTCGACGAGCGCCGCGAGTCGAGGCGGGCTAGCCGTTAGACCTGCCGCCACACTGCAATGCTGTGGGCGTGGCCTGCCCGCAATGCTATCCCGTCTGGGCGGGATTACTGGCGGGCGATAGGGCCATGAAAATTTTCTTGAACTCAATCCCCCTCAAATTGAGGGGGACGAGTTTTTGATACAAGATTATGATAAACTAAATTGCGTCTTTAGTCAATATTAACGTAAGGTCGAACCATCCAAATAACTATCGGCATGAATCTGGTTAACTTCACATATATCAGCCCAGTTATTGCCATAATTTCTGAAAGTCGCGGCGCTGGCAAAAGCTTGCTTGGTATTGCCGGAAATTTGGTAAACCTTGGCACTGCCTTTGACTTTAATTAAATTGGCCGTCGGATAAGCAGACATGTCTAAGTCATTAATTCTGACCACGTTACCCCAATAATTTTTCGGGTAGCTGACAAAAACCGTGCCGGTCGGGATTAAAAGTTTCAACCATTTCTTTTCCGCTTTTTGATATAGCGCATAAACCGCGGCGTTATTCGGAGTTTTGACTAAATTAGCCACCGGATATTTTTCTAAAGCGGTTCGAGAAATAGTTTTAACTTTATTCCAATTCAAACCATATTTGTTAAATGACTGAGGACTGGTGATGTATAATCTTTGGTTATTAACCGTAATCGCCCAAATATCAGGACTATCCGTCGTGCGGTATAAAGCAATAAACTTCGTATAAACTCCGTCCCAGCCGTTTAGATAAACACCCTTGTCCTGAGTTTCTTCAGTCGAAGCACCCAAAACTTGGCCGGTACTACCGTTGGTATTATTGGTGCCAGTGTAGGCATAAGACTGACTGGTATTTTGATTATTGAAATTAATCACGTCCTGCACGGAACAATTCATCGGCAAGGGGTGATATTTCAAACGAGTATCGGAAGTAAAAGACATAACCGCGTTATAAATTTTTCGGTCAGCATAATATATTTCTAATTTATGATAACCGGCGGTTAACTGCACGGACTTTTCTTCGGTTCTGGCCATGTGGGTACCGTTTAAATCGGAAACCAATTGATCATCAATATAAACCCAGGCGTCATCATCGGCCGTAATTTTATAAGTGTAGCTGGCCGTGGTCGGCACATCAATTATCGCGCGCCAATTAACCGCGAAATGATTCGGATCACCGGCTAAACCGGTATTAACCGGAAAGAAATTACTGCCGAAATTCAAATCTTTATCAATGCGGGTAAAAACAAAGTAAGTCTGACTGTACCAGTCATTTTGTCTGGCTGGTTTGGACCAAGGTCCGACCGCGCCTTCCATGTCCGGATGAGTTTTAGGCAAATTATAGTAGTAGCCGGAAAAACCAAAACTGTTCGTCAAGCTAACCCCACAATTATTAGTGGTACCAACTTGCACGCCGGAATACTGATATTGATTTTGATAAACCAAATTGGTATTAGTGCCGGAATTATTTTGGTTAGCCAAATAGGTGGTGAAATTATGCTCCAAAGAAGTTACGTCAGAGCTTGAATCCTGGGCGTTGATACGATAAAAGTATTGGGCATTGGAATCCAAACCGACAATAGTAATCGTTTGGCTGGTTGATTTCTGGTTCGGATTAGTTTGCACGATCCAGCCATATTGATTGGAAGCCTTACCATAGTCAACTCGGCCATAACTCGGACGATCAGTTTCCCAACTGATGGTAACTGTCTTATCGGTCGCGGTGGCCACAATATTATAGATGATAATCGGGCCATAGGCCTGAGCGGCAGCCAAAGGCAAAATCATACCACCGACAATCAATAATAAGACAGCGGCGACAAGATACTTTTTGGCTAATTTAAGAGGTTTTTTCATATAAATTTATTGTTTCATTGTGACTTAATTTACTAATTATTTATTATAGCATATCTCCATAATTTTGTCAACGATACCAGGTTTTTACCCAATAAATAAAGGCAAAAAATCGCTTTGACGACAATATGGCAACTTGGACACTCGGGCTCTTGCTTTATTATCAATAATCCCCTAAAATATAGTCATTCACACACTTATATGACAGAAATTTCTTTAGAAAATCAAAATGACCATATTTTCTTGATGGGCAAGCTGGAAAAATTTGAAGGCAAATCAGCCGTCATCAATCTGGACGGCGGCCAAAGCGTAAATTGGCCAATTGCCCAACTGCCGGCCAACGCGGAAATTGGCACGACCATTAGACTAAAACTGTTAACCGAATCCAGCGAAGAGGTAGAAAGAGAAAAAATTGCCAAAACTATTTTAAACGAAATTTTAAAAGAAAAATAATGCTTGAACAAAAAAACCAAAACAAAATACCAAAGACTCAAAATGCGAAGAAGTGGTTAGTTTTGACCGCTCTTTTTTTATTAGCTTTGGTTTGTTTGGGAATTTTGGCTATTTCGGGCACGGCCGTGGGCTTGGAGCTGGCTTATAAAGATAAATTTTATCCCGGCGTTTGGATTGATTCAATTAACGCGGCCGGAAAAACTAAAAGTGAAATCAGGCAGCAACTTAACGCTTTGCAAGATATCATGCAAAATGATGGAATTTATTTTTCCAGCGCGGATAAAAAAATAAAAATTACGCCGATTATTAATTCTTACACTGACTTGGAATATACTCAGCAAATTATTACTTTTGATTGGGACAAAACTATTGACCAGGCTTACGCTTTGGGTCGGCAGGGCAAATGGTATCAAAAAATTTGGATGCAAACCCAAACTTTTGTTAAGAATGAAAACATTCCTATCGATTTTACTTTGGATGAAAGTGAATTAAAAAATATTTTAGAAAATAATTTTTCATCCTTAGCCAAAGCGCCGGTTAATTCCCAGCTAAAAATTATTAATGGCGTGGGCACAGCCACCGAAGAAGAGGCCGGATATATTTTTGATTATACCGGCGCCATTGAACAATTAAAAAATAATATTCGAGCTTTAAAAACCGAAGAGATTAAGATTGCTTCGGTTTATACCGCGCCTAAAATTACTAAAACCGAGGCCGAAAATTCTTTACCTGAATTAGCCGATGTCTTGGCCTTGGCTCCACTAACATTAAAAAGCGCGGACAAAGAATGGATAATAAATAAAAAACAACTAACCAATTTGCTGGATTTTGTTGAAAATAATCAAGAGATTATTATTGGCTTGAATCAAGAAAAAACTTTAGCTTATTTAAAAACCATAGCCGCAGAAATCGATCAAGAACCCAAAGATGCGAAATTTCAGATGTCAGACGGTAAAGTCAGCGAATTTCAAGCTGGTCAAGATGGCCGAGCTTTGAATTTAGATTTGAACTATCAAAAACTTAATAATCAAATTATTAATAAGAATAATCAGCCCTTTGATTTAATAATTGATACGACTCAAGGCCAAACTGCTATCGGCCAAGTCAATGATTACGGCATTAAAGAGCTTATCGGTCGCGGCACTTCGGATTTTAAAAACAGTCCAACAAATAGAAAAATCAACATCACCGTGGGCGCTAAAATTCTCAACGGAATTTTAATCGCGCCCGATCAGGAATTCTCTATGATAAAAGCTTTGGGTCCGATTGATGGCCAGCATGGTTTTAAACAAGAATTAGTGATTAAGGGCAACAAAACTTTACCGGAGTATGGCGGCGGCTTATGCCAAATCGGCACTACGGCCTTTCGCGCCGCTTTATATTCCGGCTTACCCATTACCCAAAGAAAAAATCATAGCTACCGCGTTACCTATTACGAACCGGCTGGCATGGATGCCACGATTTACGATCCCTTGCCGGATTTGAGATTTGTTAATGATACCGGCAATTATATTTTATTTACCACCAGAATTGAAGGCACAAAATTAATTTTTGATTTTTACGGCACCAAAGATAATAGAAAAATTGAAATCGCGCCCGATCCGCCAAAAATTTATAACATCACCCGACCTGGTCCGGCGAAATATATTGAAACCGATACCTTAAAACCCGGCGTCAAGAAAAAACAAGAAACCGCTCATAACGGCGCGGACACATACTTTAAATATACGGTTACCTACGCTAATGGCGACGTTAAAACTAAAGAGTATTACAGTCACTATGTTGCTTGGCCCGAAGTTTGGCTGGTGGGTATAACTCCGTCTTCAACTCCGGCCACCGCCGAAGAGCAAACGGCAGCCGCGCCCGCCGCGTCCGAAACTCCGGCTCCTTAGACAAACAAAAAATCACTCATGCTTTCGCGGAGTGACTCTTGAGTTATTTCAGTGAATATTTGACCAAAGGTCTGCAGACAAGAAGATAGTCTTATGGAAAAATCGAGCCTGAGCCGGATTTTCCAAAAAACGATCTCCATGCTTGTCGTGCCTGCAGAATGTTGGATAGTAAGCAAAAGGAGGTTTGTTGTTGAAAGGTACAAATTTTTTTCTTACTATCCAAATATCCACAGGCATTCTAAGCCCTCCTACCGTGGCACAAGAAGCACTGGGGAGGGTAGTAAACCCGTTTGGGCTGTCTGCAGACCTTTGGTCAGATCTATTACGATTTCATTTTCAATCTACAAATAACTAAATATCTTAGCACGATTCAACCGGGTTGTCAAGCGTTTTGCGCATTAACAAAGCAAAAAACCGCTTTAATAAGCGATTTATTCAAATTTTTTAAGCCATTTTATGGCTTTTTTTGTTTTTGACTTTACGATTAATCAATATTATCCGAATTCAGACATGACGTCAAGTCTAGCTCTGACTAATAAATCCTTACGACCTTATCTTTGCCGGTCAATCCTTTGACAATTTCGACACAGGATTTAGCCACGCGAAAATGTTTGGCCAAAACTTCAATCAACTCCTTGTTGGCTTTTCCTTCTTTGGCCGGAGATTTTAATTTAATCTTTAAAAAATTATCATGCTCTTCCAAGATTTCAGTTTGACGAGAATTGGGCACAACGCGAATATGATAATCCATGTTAAATATTTTTTAAAATTTTAATTAATTGAGCATGAATCAAACCATTAGACGCCACAAAGTCTTGGGATTTTAAATTCCACTCGCGCCCGGAAAAATCCGTTACCAAGCCGCCGGCCTCACGCACCAATAGAACGCCCGGCCCAATATCCCAAACATGCGCGCCCGGAATAATAATGCAATCCGTGCGGCCGGCGGCGACAAAACCGGTTTCCACGGCCGCGCTGCCTAATTGGCGCGAATCAAAACCCATCATTTTTATTTTGCGATAAATTTCCATAGCCCGAGAAATATCCGCCTTTTTACTGCCATGGCAAAAGGTTAAAAAACTTTGAGCCAATTCTTTGGTCTTTGAGACTTTAATTTTTCTGCCATTTAAAAATGCTCCCTTGCCCTTTTCGGCAAAAAACAATTCATTCATGGCCGGAAAAAAAGCCGCCGCTAAAACCGGCGCGCCTTGATAAAACAAAGAAATCTGCGTGGCAAATAACGGGCTGCCAATAGAATAATTAGTCGTGCCATCCAGCGGATCAACCACCCACAAATAGTCGGACTTGATCTGGTTACCCCCGGACTCTTCGCTTAAAATTTCGTGTTTGGGAAATTTCTTTTTTAAAGCGCTAACAATAATCTTATCCGCGATTAAATCGGCCTGGGTAACAATTTGCGTCTTAGCTTTAATTTTAACGATTTTGTCTTGATTAAAATGCTTGAAAATTTCCGTGCCGGATTTTTTAATTAAACTAACAACAAAATTTTTCATAAATCAAATTCTTTCCAAAATAATTAATTGCGCTTGATTACTTTCAGTATCATAAGCCGCGAAAGTCGCCTTGCTAAACAGGCCGGCTAAGGTGCCGGGATTGAGCAACCGGGTTTTACCAATAATTTCTTCCCAAGGTTTATGGTCATGACCATAAAAAATTAAATCATACTTTTGCGTTTCAGCTAATTTTTTTGCCTGCCACGGAAAATGGCAAAAAGCGATTTTTTTATTGTCCAGCTCCAATTCACCTTGATCGCCATGAAGCGTCACGTTAGGAAATTGTTTAGCCACTTCTTCATTCAGCTCGCGGTCAGCGACATTGCCGTGGACAAAATGAAACGGACCCGAAAACTTCGGACCGAATTCTTTTTTCAAAATTGACGGCGCGGCCAAATCGCCACAGTGGATAATGACTTCAATCTTATTTTTTTGCGCCCAATCCAAAAATTTTTCTACGTTAGGCACGTTATCGTGCGAGTCTGATACAATCGCAATTTTCATAGTTTGGCAGTTGACGTATTTAAAAATATATTATATATTAATTTATCAACACAAAACTTTAGGAGGACAGCACCATGAATCGTGATGAATTCGGACCAATTGCCGGCCATAAACCTGGCCGAGCGTTCGCGGCCGAAAAAAATGGCCGCCGCGCCACTATTATTTGGCAAGATCCGCCTGGGCTTTATAAAATCACCGCCCTTCAAGGCGAAAATGAATTTGAAAACATTGCCCTTGATTTAAGCGAGGCTATCGAAATCGGGAAAAAATTTCTTGAGACCGGCGAACTGGCAGACTTTCAAGAAAAAGGAAGTTTTGCGGAGTGCCTGGCTCAGGCAGCAATCAATTGCGCATTACGGGAGGCCGCCCAAAGGTAATACTTTGGGTTTTTATTTATAATAACTTATTTTATATTAAATTGCCAACAATATAAAAAAACCGCTTGATGTTTCGCGCTATGAAACACCAAGCGTGGGTTAGGGTTAGAAAAGTAGCTTGCCTTAGGTTGAGCTGGTTAAGGCTTTGAGGTCAATTCGCCCAGACCGGAAAACT
>Ga0172381_10001517_pt1 | contig 27083 bp, 14 predicted proteins | sample Leawel6488metaG_FD_119754 | JGI IMG/M metagenome (GOLD analysis project Ga0172381, IMG submission 119754) | Leachate microbial communities from a municipal landfill in Southern Ontario, Canada - Leachate well 64-88 metaG | ecosystem: Engineered > Solid waste > Landfill > Unclassified | place... | reverse complement strand
CATGAAACATCTAAATCCTCGACATAATAATTAATTACTACGCTCGGAATATTCTTCGATAAACTATCTTCTAACTGCGCACGATTGCCGATAATATCAGAAAAAATTATCCCGCCTACTCCGCGCAAAGATAATGGCGTACGGGCATCGGTTAAATGCAAAAGCAGGTCCAATTTTAAATTTTCACACATTGTCCCTACGCCGCGAATAAGCTCCAGGGCATAAAATGAATAAAACACCCCTTCGTAACGGGGGATAACTAAAGCTACAACATTGCTTTTGCCAGTAGCCAGGCGCTGAGCAAAAATAGACGGCTGAAATTTTAAATCTTTGACGGCGTTAGATACTTTAATGCGGTTAGATTCTTTTACTGTACCAACTTTATTAATCACCCGGGAAACAGTAGTAATCGACACGCCGCTTGCGCGGGCGACATCAACGATCGATATATTTTTAGAGGGAAATTTTTTAGTACGAGTCATGGTGATTTATAAAAAAACTACTTAATATTGTCGCCGATTCTTAACGTCGTGCTTATCTTTTTAATGTCGCAGGCAGATATATTGTTTCTGGCCTGAATCACTATAATTGAGCCAATGATTTTTGCCGCACGATAAACATCAAACTTATCCCCAACCTTAATGCCGGCAGAAGTACCTAAATCTATAACCACAAAATTGCTATCGGCGTTTACTGCTAAAATTCTACCGGCATACACTGGAATTGCTACTTTGTCTTTTCCCAAAGAAGGTGAAGAACGAACTACGATTGCCGGAAGCTCAACAGCCTCCTTTTTCTTCTCACTAGCAGCCTCAGGCTTGTTACTTTTTATCGCATCTAATTCATTCTTAAGCGTATCAACCTGAGAAATCTTATCCGTAAGCATTGTCTCCATTTCATTTAAACGTTTCTCGATTGTTGATTTTCCTTCGGAAAGATCTTGAACTTTTTTATCTAAAACTTCTTTACGGCCATTTAAGCTCTTTAGCTGACGGGTAAGCACGTCGTTCTGAGCCCGGATTGTTTTAAAATTATCCTGAATTGCCACCTTATCATTTCTTTCACGCACCACTTCCTGTGACATACTGTCTAAAAGCTTCTGATTATAATCCAACTGCCTTAAGAGGTCTTTCTTTTCGTTGCGCAGATTATTAATATCCAACTCTAAAACACTTTTGCCTCTCTGCAACGATTCATTACTGATTTGCAGGCTCCTCAATTCAGTTCGTACGCTGGACAACTGCATCTCTAAATCAGTTTTGGCCTTAAGTATCTCTCCCCAGTAAGCATCGGTATTTTCAGGTACAACAACAGGCGCTGCCTGCTGCTGGACAATAGGTGCTGGCTGCTGCTGAGCTTGAGTCTTTAACTTTTCAATTAATTCATTCCTGGATTTACTTACCAAATTAAGCTTATCTTGTAATTCATTAAGCTCTTGGGCGCCTTTATCTCTTTCAGCCTTAAGTGAATCAATCCTACCTTGATTTTCTCTTAAATCATTTTCAAGCTGTCTTGTCTTATTAAGAAGAGTTGTATTCTCGGCCTTTAAATCATTACTTTCCCTAAGTAGAGTCTGATGCTGGCTGGTTACTTGTATAAAAAGAAAAAGGCACGCAACAGAAAAAATTACCAGGCCGATAATAATAAATTTCGTCTTCTGCTCCATAACCCCCCCTATAATTGGGCGAATACTCTTTCTAAAACTAAGCTCGCCGCGCCCATGGCTACGGCATTTTCTCTTAGTTGAGAATAAACTATCTTTAATTCAGAGGTAGCTTCCCGAAAAGCCCAATCTGCAACTACACTTCTTACTTTATTTAAAAACTCTTCGCCCGATTCTTCAAAACCCCCGCCAATAACTACTATTTGCGGATTAAGCAGGTTAACTAAAAAAGCAATTTTAATGCCTAACCTTTTAGCTGCTTTTCCTAAAACCTCTAAAGCTAATTCATTTTTTAAACGAGCAGCTTTAAAAATACTCTTTAAATCCAGGCTTTCAATATTTGTTGAAGCGGCACGAAAAAATTCAACCGATTTGTCTTTTTCCCGCAGCAAGATTGTTTTTAATTCATCAACAATCCCCAGGTCCATATCCCAACGTTTGATAAAACAAGGTAATCCGCTTTCGCAGCTGAAAAGATCCTGTTCTTTATAGTTATAAACGCTTACCTCTCCGGCATACCCCTGAGCGCCGCGATAAAGCTCACCGTTAATCATGATCCCGCAGCCAACTCCAGAGAACATATAAAGAACATTTTTATAACCTTCTAAGCCCAACCAATGCTCGCCGCTGCAAGCACTCGTTGCGTCATTTTCAATTAAAGCCGGCAGATTAAATTCCTTTTCGATTAATCCTCTTAATGGCAGCTCAACTGAAGCATAGGAATAATAATGATCCATCTTTTGCGGCCAATGGACTGAACCGTCTTTTTTATTTATTAATCCGGCAACTCCTACGCCAATACCTTTTATATTTTCAACATACCCCTTAGAGCGCCTTAAAATTTCACGCACAATTCCTAAAAGGCACTCAGAAACTTCCTTGACTGAAGATTGAGGCAAAGCAATCTGAGTTTTAGTAATGATATTGCCTTTTAAATCCACCAGCAAACCGACCATATTCATTAAATTCAAACCTACGCCGATAGCATATCCGGCGCGCGGATTTAAATCTAATAATACTGGGCGCCTGCCGCCCTCAGATACATCCAACTCCTTTTCATAAACTAAGCTGCTCTTAATAAAACCATCCACATAATTAGAGATGCTGACTATATTTATCCCCATCTCCTGCGAAATATCCGGACGGCTTATTGGCCCGCGTTTTCTGAGTAAACCAAGTATCTCAATATTACGTTTTTCTTTTTCGCTAAATGCTTCTTTTTGCAGATCTAAAAAGTGCATAAGATAAAATCTTTTTTATTTCTAAAAAGTTAAATTATTTGTCTTATTTATACTACTAAAGAGTACTTAAGTCAAGTATTTTCAAGAATTAATAAACATCGATCATTACGAACGAACGGTCAATAGCGCCAGCTGGCGAAATTATAATTATATTCACTGCTTTTGTTCCGGCATCGGAATAAGCCCCCTCAAAGTCACCTTCCTCTGCCCCCAGGCTGGATCCACCTAACTGGCCACTCCACAAATACTGCAATTGAACTTGATTGCATCCGCTCTGCGGCATGCTTATTAAAGAAGAAATCGTAAATTTTTGGTTTTTCTCTAATATATAATTAGAAACTTTTAACTCTGTCTTACCAACTTCAATCAGCGCATTATTACTATTCGAGGACAAATCCAGAAAAGTTTTTAAGTTATGGCTTAACGGTTTGTTCTCCTCGATCTCTTTCAGCCTTTCTTTAGCATCGGCTGTTATTGAGACATAATTATCAGCGGATTTTTTTAACAATTGATTATAATAATCCTGGGCCGGCTTCAAATCCCCTCCCCATTGCGCAAGGAGACCTAATTGATAGATGCTAGAGATAACATGAGGACTGAAAGTAGCCTTAACCGCAAGTATACCAAAATATTCCTTGGCTTTAACTAAATCTGCCAGTGCATAGGCATTAATCATGGCAATTTTATAGACAGCTTCATCATAATGTTTTGTACCCGGGTAATTCTTAATTAATTGCGCATAAAGTTCTGCTGCTTTCTTATAATCCCTGAACTTTTCTAAGTTAAAGGCACGCAGATAGATTGATTCCTGATTAAAAGCATTATCCTGCTTCAACGCTTCTATTTTTGAATAAATATTTTCTGCATATCCCATATCAAAAAAACCCTGCGGTTTATAGACAAAAAGGCTGGCAATTTCAAACAGCTCTTGTATAAATTTTTCAGGAGCAAGGGTTTTCGAAATCTTCTCGATATAGACATCATAAATATCCATACTTAATTCCAAATTGCCGTCTTTATAGAAATCAGCGGCTATTTTTTTTAATTGAGCTTCGGTTATCTGGCCGGCAACCAGCTTATCAACATAAAGTTTATAAGCTAATTTGGCTTTTGACTTTTCTTCATAAGCAGAAAGTTTATCTGCTATATCCTTAATCAATACCGGATCACTTGCTTCCTTAGCATAAGCATCTAATTCAGCCATTAAATCAACTAACGCCTGATCGTTAAAAGCATCCTGCTGGTCATGGTGAAATTGCCAAAGCAAAAGCCTGCTTTTCAATTTTAAAGAACTGCTACTGGAAACCTGTTCAAGGACTTTCTTTGTGTTTTCAACAATCTGCTCCCGATAAACATTACCATTAGCAAAATAATCATCCCAAGATTGCTTCTCTTCCAGATATTTAAGCTGCTGGTAACGGCCAAGGGCTTTATAATAATCAAGACAGGGAAGAATTTGATTATCCTGACTTTTAAAATTATTAAGCTCGTCAATAAATTCATTGTATTGATTTTGCGCAAAATATTTTGACTTAATCTCTTCAATATTTGCACAAGTGGATGGTGTAGCAGAAAAAACAAAAGACGGGAATAGTATTAAACTTAAAAAAAACACTCCAAATCTTAAAACTGACATAACTCCTCCTCATGTATGTTCACGATACCAGCGCAATACCGATTGGTATTTTGCTAAAACATAGCTCCGGATGCCTTAGTGAACCTTCTTTTTATGTACTTTTTTTGTTACCGGATTTTTCCAAAACTCCCGTATTACATAATAAGCTTTACGCGGTATACGCTTGTTTATCAACTGACCGGTTTCACCGGGAACCTCTTCCAGTGCCACAATACCAAACCACTCTTCATTCATATTCATATTTTTTTCTGCACGAATATCAAAATAATAGCTTCCATTACTCCAGCCAGCCTCAGTATCATGTATTTTCCAGGTCTCCGGATTATCGGAATTATGTTTCCACCACTCATCAGTCCATTCAAAAATTGCCCCGCCAATACAATTACCTTCACCGAGTTTATTACCAGCTAAATTTTCGTAGATCTGACTCCACTGTGATTGCAAGAAAAACGCCTGCATGCTCTGTTCATCTTTTTTTAAATACGCATCATAACAATCCGCGCCAAACTCCGCTAAAAGAATCGGTTTATCAAAAGTCATCCTTAAAGATTTAAAAAGATTGCCGAAAGTTTTCCCGCGATAAATTATGCAAGCTACAAAATCAACATCCTGGCAGAATTTATTAGCAGAATCCAACCCGACTAACTCTCCATTGCCAAGCCCAACAGGATGATTCGCATCAATTTTATGGATTTCCTTAGAAATATCATTCACAAAAGAATAGTAAATTTGCTCGCGCATTTTTTTCTGTTTCTGAGGATCTATTTCAAGATCAACCACTGGGCTGGTCCATGGATTTACATGCCCCAGACAAGAATAATTATTTTCATTCCCCAAAATCCATCCCAATACGCCCGGTTCATCTTTATATAGGCTGATCATTTCTAACACTTGTTTTTTTACTTTATCCTGAAATTTTTTATCACCATAAAAAGGACAGGGATACTCCCAAAAACCTAACCAGTCACCAAGAAGCGTACGTATTCCATATAAATTATATAAATCCCGAATTACTTGTTTTACCTCGTTAGAATCTTGATGTACTTGATAAAGGCGAATGGTATTGACCCCCATCTCCTGCATCAGCTTACCGTCGACAATCCACGGCTTATTTGGATCGCTCCACCAATCATACTCATGGTTAGAGCCGATAGGAATTGGATTATAACAAACCCCCTTGACAATATACGGCTTGGCGTTGACCATAAGCCGGTAATGCTGATTCTTTAATTTCTGAATATGAACGCCTGGTTTAGGTTGACAGGCAGATAAAATCAAGATAAACAAAAAGCTGCAGGCTACAGGCAAAAAATGCCTGCAGCCTGCAGCCCTAGACTGCCGATCTTTTCTATTTATTTTATTCGAACTTAATTTCATCCAGATAGAATGTAGCGCCTTCCGGGTTATTGTCAACATTAGCCGACCAGGCAAACCCACCGATAACATAAGTCAGATCCTTGCCTTTTAAGTCGATTGTATATTGCGTCCATTCTTTATTCAAAATAACCGGCCCAATAGTTGCGCTATCTGAATCCGAGAATTCTCCCATAATACCGCCAACCTTAAACTCTTCAACACGCTCTCCGCCTTTAGCTCCGCGTGCCCAAAAAGTAAGCTTGACCGCTTTGGAAAGATCAAACCCGGCATCAATATTACCCCAGTTATTTGCCGGATTCTGCCAGAAAATTCCAGCCCAGCGCGCACCCTGAGTAGCTTTCCCACTATAGATTATCTTAACACAAGTATCGCCTAAATACGCATCTTCTTTTGAAGCACTATCCAATTTTATAGCCAAAATCACCCATCCAGCCTGATGGAATAAAATGATTAGCTGCCGATGAACGATCGGCGTAAATATAAAATGGCATATCGAATTGTTTTTTGTTCTCAGCTTTTAAATTCTGGTCAGCTTCAAATTTTATATCATCAATATAAAAAGTAGCTCCACTAGGATTTAAATCTGCAGTAGTCGTCCAACCAAAAGCACCATTAAGATAGGAAAGATCCTTACCGACCAAATTAACCGTATATTGTTTCCAGGCATCAGTTAATTCAATTGGGCCCATCTCAACCGATACAGTATCAGGATATGTCCCTTTAATTCCACCAATGATGACTTTCTGAATTACTTCGCCGCCTTTAGCTCCGCGAGCCCAGAAAGTAAGTTTAGTCATACCGGTTAAATCAAATCCGCCTTTTTTATTTCCCCAGTTATTTGATGGATTCTGCCAATAAACTCCCGCCCAACCTTGATTCTGTGACTTCTTGGCACTGTAAATAAATTGAATACTGGTTGTTCCGGCATGTGGATTTTCCGCTGCCTGGTCATTCATTTTAACATCGCCATAATCACCCATCCAGCCGGAAGGAATATAATGATTTTCCTTGGCATTCTTATCCAAGAAGATCACAAATTCCTTAGGGCCTGCGGCTTTTTCTTCAGCTGCGGCAATTGCCGGAACCAAAAGACTTAAAGCCAATAATATTACTGACAACTTTTTCATACTACACCTCCCCTTTTGTTATTCCTGCTTATTTCCACTTTTTTTGATACATATAATAAGCTTTGCGCAATTGGCGTAAAAATGGGCTCTGCTTTCCATCGCCCTGCCCGCACACACCCAGCCATTCTTCATGCATATAGCCGTCAGGGAATGGGCCGGTCCACAACCCCTTAGTATCATGGATTGCCGGTTCATATGCCTTCCACCACTCATCCAGCCATTCAAAAGCAACTCCGCCCAAAGCATTACCTGCCCCGTTTTCAAAAGCCATGCTATTGGCAATATCACCCCAAGATCCTAAATGATACTGCGCCTGCAGCTCCTCAGCTTCATCAATAGTTTTTCCTTCAGCATAAGATGGACAGCCAAATTCCGTAATAAAAGCAGGCTTTCCTGACTGTTCTTTTACTTGCCTCCAAAAAGCCCCGAAACCATATTCTCCGCGATAAGCATTAGTACCAAAAATATCTATATCCGGGGCGTACTTTCCAAATTTATCTAAAAATAAAATATCCCCACTGCATATAGCTACCGGATGATCCGGATCAATAGATTTAATTACCCGGGCAACTTCATTGGCAAACTTAAAAAATACTTCCGGCTGCTCATTAGCATTACAAGCATATCCATAAACATTTTCGTTACCCAAAAGCCAAAATAAAATATAAGGCTCATCCTTAAATTCATTAACCATCTTCTTTGCCGACTCAAGCATGTTTTTTTTGTGCTCTTCATTATTATAATCCGTGCCGGGATTCCAAGCAGCGCCGGAACCAATAGCATATTTGCCTAAGAAATCCCCCATAATCACACGTATACCATAATTATTATACATATCACGCATTAATTCTTTATTTACTTTTAAAGGATGATGATAAAGGCGTATAGTATTGACCCCCATATCCTGCATCAATTTAAAGTCTCCGACGGCTAACTCATCAGCATCCTGAACATTATTCCTGTTCTTATCTACAAAGGCATCAAATGGCCCATCAATTTTCCCATTCTTATTCAGGTCTTCTTCCATCCAGTTCTGCTGAGTTCCATCATCCGGCGACTGCCCTACTTTAGTAGGGGCATAAGTAACAGCTTTAATGATATACGGCTTATCGCTTACCAATAATTGCCAGTCATCGTTATTGTACTGCACCAAACGCACCCGACCGATTCCAACTTTCTTTTTAATGCCTACAGATTCAGCTGTCGGTTTGACCTTAGCCGCTTCTTTGCCGATATCAACTTTTACAAATTTCCCCGGGTCGACTAACGCAACATCATTAGCAATATCATTATCAAAACCATTTAAGATATCAATCTTCGCACCTGCTAATTTATAGCCTAATTGCGGATTACGCTCTAAAAGAAAATTTATTTTTGCAAGTGCCGCCTGGCCGACATACCAGGGAGTATGCCAATAAGTCCATCCGTAGCTGCCGCCAAAATTAACCACAATCGAATAATAACACTTGATCGCCTGAGTAATCAATCCGGCTTTTTCTAAAACCAAACCCGTACCGTATAATTTTACTCCCTGGGGTTCACTGGAAGTCGTCCATTTAACAAATGCTGCTTCTTGATCGGGAGAATAAAGAAAATCCCAAACATCCCCCTCTAAACGCTTATCTTTAATTACCTGCTTAAAAATCGGATTCTTCCTGACTGCGCTGTTATTAGGATAAACCCCTTCCCCTACCGCTTCAATTAAACCTTTTTGATCAACGATAACATAAGCATAATCTTTAGTTCCAATATTTTTAAATTCACCGTATTTTGCATAATCAACAAAATCTTCCTTGCCCGGGTCAAACAAAACTAATTTTGTAACCAACTGGCTGACTTTTTTCTTCTGCTCAATCTCAATTGAGCCGGTTTCAATTTTCTTAATGCTTTGCTCGGCAGCAGTTTTTACCGACCAGAACCATCCCCGAGGATCCCAGGCCTGGCCATAAGCATACTTATCGATAATTAATTTAAATATTTTTTTAGCTTCTTCGATTTTTTCCTGACGCATCAGGCTCTCGGCCTGGATAAAATAACAAGTGGTCACATCATTTAATATTTGCACTGCTTCAATTTCTTTTTTATTTTTAGGTAATGCCGATAAGGATAATTGCTCTTTTTCTGCCTGATCCTTATACAAATCAATACACTGTTGAGTATATTTGTTTGTAGACTCAACATCCCGTTTACCATGAGCAATCCAAGCTTGATTAGTTAACTCTCCGGAAGAAGGCTTAGGCGCAGGAGGAACAGGTTCCGCAGCTGATAAGACAGCAGCCTGGCAGGCTATCATCAAGACTAAAACTGGCTTTATAAATTTAAGCTTCATTCTACCCGACCACTGCTCCCTGCGTAACACCCTTAATAATATATTTCTGCATAAATAGATATACTAAAATAATTGGCAGAGCAGTAATAGTCAAGCCTGCCATTAATAACGGATAGTTGGTGACAAATTCACCCTGGAAAGACTGCAAGGCCACCTGAAGCGGCATAAATTTACGGTTATCAAAAATAATTAAAGCTAAAATATACTCATTCCATACAGTCAAGGCATTTAAAACAATGACTACTGCCAACACCGGTTTAGCCAGCGGCAAAGCAACATGCCACCAAATCCCGATTTTAGAACAACCGTCAATACGCGCGGCATCTTCAAGCTCTTTGGGCATTTTATCAAAAAAAGTTTTAAGTAAAAATATGCTGGTTGATAAACCCACGTTAATCATACACAAAATATAGCCGATGGGAGTATTTCTTAAATGCAGTTTATTTAATAAAACATACAGAGCAACGAAACTGCCCGGAATAGGAATCATCATTGCGGCCATAAACAAAATAAATAAAAACTTGCTGCCTACAAACTTCAAGCGGCTAAAGGCATAAGCAGCCATCGAAGAAATAATCACTATCCCAAACACAACCGAAACAGTGTAAACAATACTATTTAAAAAATTACGCCCAAACCCTCCCTCTCTCCAGGCTAAAACATAATTCTCTAAGCGGAACTGATGCGGAATCAAAGATATATCTTTAAAAATCATATCTTGGGTTTTAAGGCTGGAAGAGATCATCCAGAGCAACGGATAAAGGCAGGTTATGGCAACACTAATTAAAAAAATATGAATCAGAGTATTAAGAATAATTTTCTTACTTTTATAATAAATTACATGTTTCATCTTTAATTACTGGCCTTTCTTAGAAAAGCGGTACTGAATAAAAGAAATTATAATTAATACCAGCCCGAAAGTTATCCCCTGTGCACAAGCATAGCCAAAACGTGAAGATCCGCGCATCGAAGCAAGTATCCTTAAGACCGGCACTGAAGTATGCCCGGCAAATTCACCGCCAACAAGACTAACAATCAGCACAAACACCTGCATGGTACCTAATACTGTAAGAATAACTACCAAAACCATAATGGGAATCATTAAGGGCAAGGTTATATTCTTAAACGACTGCCAGGCACTTGCTCCGTCTACGCGCGCAGCTTCATAAAGCTCACGCGGAATAGTTTGCAGTCCGGCTAAAAATATAAGAAACCCCCAACCAAAGCCCTTCCAACAGTGGACCACGGCAACCGTCGATAAAGCGGTGTTCGGATCTGATAACCAATTATGCACTAAATTCGGTAAACCAATTTGAGTAAGTGTACGGTTAATTACATTTGCCCCATCAATATCGTTAATAATAAAACGCCAAGCCATGCCGACTACTACTTCGGATAAAACCGGAGGAATGAAAAAAATTACCCGGTAAAAATTCTTCATTTTAATTTCACGGTCGCACGCCCAGGCGAGCATGAAGGCTAAGATATTTTGAAAAGTTAAGGCAATCAAAGTAATGTAACCGGCATTCCACATTGACTGCCACCAATTTTTGTCCTGGAAGAATATTTCTTTAAAATTTTGCAGGCCAACGAACACCTTGGTAAAAGAAATGCCATCCCAATCAAAAAGGCCTAACTGAAAAACCCAGATGAACGGAATGATATAAAATATAGAAAATATTACTACTGCCGGTAGGATGAAAATATAATTTTCTAACGTATTTTTAATTTTCATTATTGCGCTTTTTTCCTAGCTAATTCACGTTCCTTAATTGCCTGAACTTCTTTAGCCACAGCTTCGGGAGTTTTTTCACCGATGATAATTGATTGGATTCCGCGGTCAAAAGCTTCAATGACTAAAGAAAACTCCGAAACTCCCCAAACATTCGGATGGGTGGCATAATCCATGCCGCGGGCAAACTGAGCCATCACCTCAGGAATTTTAGATAAACTGTTTTTATTAGCCGGCAAATTATTTGTAGCCTGAGCCAAATACGCCTGCTGATCCTGATCGGTTAACCAAATTAAAAATTTAACTGCTTCTTCCTTATTCTTAGAGCGTGCATTAACCATAAAAGAAGAGCCTGCCCCGCCCCAAATAGATGTAGGATACTTCTCAGACGCCTGTGGCGGAAGCATTGCCCCGTATTCAAGGCCGGGATTCATTCCCTTATAAACATTTACGCACCATGAACCATTAAAGCCAAATACCGCTTTCTCATTAGCAAGAAGCTGTTCCGCACTCTTATTAATCATCGTTACCAAACCTTGAGCCAAAATACCGGAGTCTTTCATTTGTTTAAAAACAGAGAATACTTCAATCCAATCCGGATCAGTATAGGCAACTTCACCTCTGATTGTAGCCAAAACTTTATCTTTACCCATAATATTAAAAGCATAATTATTTGCCAAACAATCAATCATCCAAACCTCACCCCATCCCGAAACCAAACCCTGCATTCCGGCGGCTTGAATCTTAGGCCCAATATCTAAGAACTCCTTCAAGCTCTTAGGAGGGCGATTAGGATTTAAGCCTAATTGAGTAAAAAGTTTTTTATTATAGACCATTTGAATAGTCATAATATCTATTGGCACCCCAAATACTCCAGGGTTTATTCCATAACTATTGTCTGGAGTAAATTCATTTAAAGCTAAAGCCTTGGGGAAAAAGCTATTTTTCCAACTGCTATTATTTGCTTCCATATAGGGAGCAAGATCCAGAATATGTCCGGCCTTAATAAAAGAGGCAAAATCCCTTTTTTCCCCCAAAATCCCAAAAACATCCGGGAGATTCATACCTTGGGCAGCAGCTCGAATCTTCTGAGAATAAGCATCTGATGGAGCATAAAGCTCAAAATTTACTTTGACCCCAGTTAAAGTTTCATATTTTTTTGCTAATTCCTGGAAGGTTACATCGCGGTCAGTCATCCAATGCCAGATAACAACGGAGGGTTTTGAATCAAGTTTCTGGTCTGAGCAACCTAAAACTGAAAAACATACAAAAACACCCAAAAGCACATTCTTAAACAACATCCTTATACTCCTTCCGTTTGTCGTGGGAGATTTATCCCGTAGGGAATAGATTATAAAAAGACGCAATATTAAAATTTAACATATTTTGACCAACAGGTCAAGTTTTTTGTTAATTTTTACCCGCTAAATTAAGCACGCAACAAACGAGAAATCCCCATAAGGTCAGCCCTCTCCAGCTCCACACCTGTTTGCCAACCCATTACTTCCGATAATCTTGACCAGACGACTTGTCCTCTTGTATACACCGGATCAGTGCTCCCGGGAACATCTAACCAAATCTCTAAAGAAGTCTTTGTTTCCAGCTCATCGGTAGTCGACAAACCCAAACCTTTTGCACTTACATCAAAAGTTTGAGCTTCTCCTTCTTTTCCATTCAAACCCATAAATCGCGCAGAAAATTGCTTCCTAAATCTTTCAAATACCCGATGATCATTCAAATCGTCACCTCCTTCCTCGTTTTCATCACCAACAGCCCCCAGTAACAATTCATGCTGCGGCTCATTTGGGTAAAACATATCAATAAATCTATAAATTTTCTCTTTATCAGCATCGGCTATTTTATTAAAACAGAAACCATAGTGGTTGACACCATTAACAACTTTATGCCAGGCAATCCAGATTTCAGCAGCAATTGTACAATTCTCGGAGATCCGTAAACTTATATTAAGCGCTACATCCTCAGGTAATTTTGTATTTAAGGTGATTCTCGCCCCAACACAATTAATATCTCTAATTTGGCAAAGTATCTCCTTAGTAGCTCTGGCCATTAAAGGCCAAGCCACTTCGGCCTGACTAGGTGCCTTTTCCAGTTTAAGAATAGCTGCCTGGTTCATCTGCCATCTGGCTAATCTTCTACGCTGCCCCATCTATGCGCCTTTCCACCATTGTTTAACTAAAAGCTCCGGAAAATTATTCTTAACATATTCCTCAATCTTTTCTCTTACCGTCTCTTCAACCCTATTAAATGAAAGGCCGTAAATATTTTTTTCATACGACTGATCACGCCAACTAACCTGAGCGTTAACATCTAATTCAAAATTTGCGGACAAAACTAGCTTAAAATTTGAAAAAACATCATCAAATAAATTTCTTTTTAGAGATATACACATACCGCCTAAACTGATGTCCTCTACAGTGCAAAGAATAGCCCGGACACCATTTTCAAAAGTTAACTCTGCCTCATGATTGATCTGCCATCTAGGCATAGTCCTACGTTCATCCATGTTTTTCTCCCAGTTCTAACTTACTGAGCCAAGTTAACTTATGCATATATTATCCTCCAATTTGTTAAATAATTCAACAAATATATTAAAAACTTTTTAAAACTATTTTGGACTAAATTACTCTTTTCGCTCTATTGGCTCAAAAGTAACTTCATAGTAATGAGCATCAAAACCGTAATCATCAAAAAAAGAATTAATCTCTTCAATCGATTTAATTTTATAAATAAAATTCAACGGATAATTACTCGAAAGCATAACAAATCCACTTGGAAAAGTAGTATATTTACTATAGATAACATATTCACAAATTTCTCCGACACTAGGAGGATTTTTACCCATAAACCAATCATTATCTTTTTTATAAAAACTTGTATATCCACTATAGGTTTTAAATAAATCCACAGTAGAAATTGACAAATCATTTAATATGCCCGTAATCTTATTTTTCTTTTTAACAAAATTACTATCGCAAACCAACCCACCGTTACTACTTAAAGAACCAAATAAAATATTTATAACTGTATTATTAACTCCACCGAGTGCAAATAATTGTACTGTTTTATCTAAAGTGCTAGTTACCTCGTTTACATTAGCCCCTCTTCTTAAAACATATCCCTCTTGCTCTCCTATCTCTTTTAACCCTTCTACAACAAATCTTAATTTCTGCTTTGCATTTAATGAACGCCATTTAATAGGAGTAATCCTATATCCATTTATAAGTGATTTTTCTATAGGAAAAAATGTAGCCTTTGGAACCAGGCCATTATTCACATCCCCGATAAACTTTCCTTTAAAAATTAAAAAAACACAAAAGAACATTACTCCGATAAAAATAACCACAAACCAACAAATTAAATTTGAATTATTTTTAGTTGTCATAACTTATGTACCCCCCACTAAACAAATCAACAACTTTATTTTACCCATTTCATTTCGGTAATTCCATGGATCTCAGTAGCAACCCTAAATTGTTAGTAATATCAATAATCTAACTATCAAATAACTTCCTTACCTCTGGTTTTAAAAAATAAACCATAAAACAAAAGATGAAAATAATTACAAATATGCTCATTAAAGAAAAATGCAATAAACCCCAAATTAAAACAATGTTTAATATTAACGTTAGGACAACAAAAATATTTTTACCCCATTTTTTTAGCTTAAACAAAGCAACAGTCGACATTACCAGCAATAATATTAACAAACATGTAACAACCAAAAGTTGAACCATAAAATAAGCTCCGACTGGCATATACAACATCAAGAATAAAAGTCCTCCCCCGAGAATATCCGTAATTATTCCTCCTATTCCAAACATCCATAAACTAACCGGTTTTTTCATTTTTTTCTCCTATTTTCTATTAAAATTAACTGAGGGTGGTGGATTATATTTTGGTACTGGTTGATGCAAAGGTGACTGGGGTTGCAATGCTGGTCGCTGATACTGTTGTGGAGACTGATACCTATTTATCGGTGGTTGCATCTTAAAAAGATCGCTCGGTGGTGGTAAATATTTAGGCGACGTAAAATTAGACTGCTGAAACTGTTGTTGCTTCCAATAGTCCGTAGGTGCTACACTCTTAAAGTTATATTGACTCGGCCAAGAACCATTTGTCGGAAAATATTTCCAGCTGGACGTATTTTGCTGTGTGAGCATCTTATCTAACTGAGGCATAGATAAATTAGGAAACGCCTGGTGAACAATATCAGAAATAACTCTCGGATCTTTATAACCAGAATGCAATTCTCTAACATCCCTTACTACATCTGGATAATAATTATATTTAATATCATATTTATTTAAACTAATTGCTTCTGAAGGCCACGAAAACAGATCATTTCCAGCCCAAAAATTCTTCCAACCAGGATCTATCTTGGAAAAATCATACACAGAAGGTGAATTCAGACTAACTATCTTAATCCTCCCCTCTTTAATCGCTCCTGCAATCGGCGTGTTCATCCCTGGCTTAATGTGTGCGGATAAACGTTCATTTACAATATTACCAGCGCTATAACCAATATTTAATACACTACCCTTTTCTCCAGCAAGACTCAAACCTTTAAGTTCAGTAGCATCAAAAGCGCGTTGAATCGCAGACATCTCCCATAGTCTCCCGGGCCAACGGTGCTCAATAACCTTTACTCCCCCTAATTCCAATATCTTCCTCAATTGCCAATCCTTCGTAATATCCTGATCTAATGCTCTCCCTGGAGTTCTCGGGTCAAAATCATCAATCCCAGGACTTATAATCGCCACCCTTACTCCCGAAACATTCTGCTGAATTAATGGCTTTAATTCTGTAACTTTTGGTGTATTTATACTTTGCAGAGAAAAAGCAGAAAGTTGCCTATTCCAAGAATCATCATCGGTCTTTAAGATGTTGGTAAACTCATCAGTTAACTGAGAATATAATTTAACCTTATCCCCTAAAGACAGAATAGCAGCTTGCCGAACGGAAGTATTGTTATCTCTCAATAAAGGCACTAACGACTTAACAATATCAGGTTTATCATATTTTCCTAAAGAAATAGCTGTACTTTCTCGGACTTGCCAGGCAGAATCCTTAACTAAAGGCTTAAGCAGCTCCGGAATCTCCGGACTTTTAAAATTACCCAAGCCAAAAACCGCTGGCTGGCGGATCTTCCAATCAGAGTCATTTAAATTATCGACGAGAAAAGTTTTTATCTCCGGTGTTTCTAATTTAGATAAATAAGTAATTGAATCCTGTCGAAATTCGATCGGCTGAGTATTATTCTTAGCAATATCCAAAAATGGTTGCTTTAATTCTGGAAATTTATTTATGCTTGGGCCTAAAACTGAAATGGTAGTTGCGCGAATTTCTAAATCCTTATTAATTAAACCTGGCACCAAAAGACTTAAATTATTAGGAAAATCATTCAACCTAGATCCTACAGATAATATTGCAGCTTTCTGCAAAGTTAAATTAGAATCAGATAAAAATGGTTTTATTTTCTCCATAATTTTAATATCAGCCTGAGGAGCTAAAGATAAAATCGCCGCTTCTTTTACCTGTGGATCTGTATCATCTAGAGCAATTGTAAGTGCATTTTTAATTTTCAAGTCATTAATATCACTTAAACTAAAGGCTACTTGTCTTCTAACTTGAGAACTCGGATCAGACTTTAATAAATTTATAAAAGCATTTTTTACTTCTACCCGATCGATTTTGTCTACTAATGCTGCCACCGCAGTATAACGAACATCTGAATATGAGTAGGTTCGCAAATTGCTTAAAAGAAAACTAGTTGCCCATGGAAGATCTAAGCCAGATAAATTAAGAATCGCTTGCTGTTGTGCCCATCCACCATGATAGAATGATGACTTACCTAATAAAGAAATTGCTTTCTTATCGCCATTCTTACTTTGACAAACTATTGCCATTGTTCGCACATCACTATCCCTGTCATCTAAATACTGACTAATAATCTCCTGAGCGCGCGGAGTATTCATCTGACCTAAAATAAAAATACAAAATTGCCTGACAAATGGCCTATCGGAATCCTCCATAAAAACAATACCAGTCTTATGGCCTTCAAAAACATTTAATCTAAATTTTGTTATTTCTTGGATACTCGTATTATCAACTACCTTAAACTGCTCCAACAATAGCTCTAACTCATCCTCGCCAATATCCATCCCTGATATTGATTCCGGATTGATTTTCATTTTTTGATAAAGCAAATTAGCTTTCTGCCAAACAGCTACATCTCCTTTGCCGCCGGCATAACTATGTAGCTTCTGAGGATAGTTAATCCCGGGAACCTGCATCGAAATATTCGATATATTCCAAGGAGATATTGTTCCTATTATAGCAACGATAAGCCAAACATGAATAAAATTGTTCCAAAATTTATATAAATTGTAAGCTACGATTTCTTTAAATTTACTAAAGCTTATAGATTTAAAAGAAAGAAGCCAAATAATCGGAAAAAAATAAAAACAAATACCCGCAGCAGCTGGAGCAAAAAGAATATTTATTATAATCGCACAAAATGAAATCAACCCAAATTTTCTAAGCTGGCCGGGTAAAGTCAGTACTCCGAGGCTTAAAGCAATTAAAGCCAATCTAACAAGGTCCCCTAAGGTAAAAACAATTCCTAGATTGCTAAAAATATTCATTAAATTAAGGCTAAACGCATATCCCCACTCCCACTTTATTCCTTCAGCAAATGAGTAAAAACCGGCAAGCAATGAATAATTAGCAATATCAATACCGATAAATGGCAAAATTGCCAAGCCAACTATATTGGCCCAGAAAATAATTTGCACCTTTACGAGGATAAAAACTGCCAAACCGGTAAGCACAGGAAACCGTAAAGTTAAGCTGCCCCATAAATTCACAAAAGGCAGAAGAAATTTGGGTGTTGGCTTAACCTTCGCCAGGTCTTCTACTAATGTATTCTGAATTCTCTTATCATTTAAATATTGCTTGATAAACTCACTACGGAATTTATAGTGGTCAACGTATGAATAAATAAAATTATAAATTACAGAAAACAAATACGGAACCATTGTGGCAAATAACGCCCCAAGAACCAAAGTAAACCAATTGGTTAAGCCAAAAAGGGCAAACGTAGCCAATCCACCTGCCAAGATAAGAATAAAGCCTCTTAAGCTAAAAATTTTAGCGACAGCATGAATAAAACTAGGTTTAATTTTATTCCCCGGGCCTTCATAAGACTGATCTGCCAATTTAATTAACGCTAACTTTTCCTGGCTGGTTAACTTATCAATTTCTTCTCCCGCTCCGAAACCAACCGGTTTATGCCCAAGCAATATCTTTACATTTTCAACTGTATAAAATAACCCCAGCAAAATCCCCGCGCCGGCAGAAAACATTAAAAAACCAAAAATTAATCCGCTGAATTTATATAAAAAAGGGCTGGCCAATAAATATAAGCTGGATAAAAATAAAACTAGCGGTAAAAAAACAGGTAAAAAATAGCTTAAAAAATTAGTTGAAATATTTTTAAAGTTGATCTCTTTAAATTTATTGCCCGCAACCCACGCACAAGAATCATAAATTCCCTCCATAAGAATGTTGCCTTTTTTATGTACATGATAAACTGGTTCTTCGCCGTTTTCAGTCCGCAGATACCCGGACTTTTTAAGGTATATTTCCTTAAGGCACTCATCTGGCAAGATCTGATGGACTTTTTTAATGTTGAAGGCAGGAACACTTTTTCCATCTGCATCCAAGAAAAAAACAACATCACTGGCACTCAAATTTTTAAGAAGATTCTCCGCTGCTTCAATTTTCCCGGCATTAACCAAATAAGAATAAAGACAATTTTTTTTAAGCAACGCCTCATTCGTCTCCTCTATTCTTAAAATCGCATTATCGCTGGAGGGTTCAGCATCATTGGCTGTTCCTATCCAAACGTTATTACTTTGAATTTCTTCCAGCAGATATTTGCCTTCCTCATCAAGATAATATATTAATTCTCCGCTTTTTAATTTAGCCGGTTCACCGAGGCGTAAATCACCTATGTATATATCTCCTAAAATTTCTCTAGTTTTATGAACGTTAAAAACGGGGATATTCCCTAATTCAGGAAAAACCCGCATACTCAATCCATCAGATAACCCATCAAAAAGATCCTTAACAACAGCCCTTTCTCCTCTTCTATAAAAATAAATACATAAGCTATTTTTACTAAATTCTAAAGAAGAGATACCTCTACTGCGCGCAGGCACCAGAGTGCCAACACTATCGGGTAACGCAAACAGCTTGCTTCCCGGCCGGCTTAAATTCATCTTCATTTCAGCACTATCGTCTTCAGCCATAAGAAATTTCTTAGTCGTCCCGCACTTTAAACATCTGTACGAAATATACCATTTATTTTTTTCACATTTTATATCTACAGGCCGCATCAATCCGGTACAACTAGAAGCTCCATCCGCGGGCATTACAGCATCGAGATGTTTCGAATATAAACAATATGGGCAATGATCCCTACGGCTTACTTCCAAAGGATAAACCGGTTTTTTGCAATGCTCACAAACAAAACAAGCTGACTTTAAAATTTTATTAGTCGAATTAACACTGATTTGCCTGCTTACCTGATAAATATATATGATATTATTTTTTGTAGCATAGTGGCTGGCTTCAGATATTTCTAAAGAAAATTCATCGGCTAAATCTTTAAGCACCTTTGAATTATTGCGCGGAAAAATCAAGTATACTTTTCCTGCAGGATTAAGATGATCCCAAACATCTTTAATAAAACGGCGCAGCGTATAATATCCAAAATCGCAACGGTACAGTTGTTTTTGCTCTACAATTATTTTCTTACCGCTAAACCAGGGAGGATTAAAGAAAATTATATCAAAACGCTCATTACCTAAACCCTCAAACAAATTACTCTTCCTTATTTCAATATCCTCAAAACCGACAAGATTCTTTTGAGAATCAGAAATTGCATCCTCATTAATATCCGTACCTAAAAACTTAACGCCTTTATAGTTGAAAACATTCTTAACTAAGCTGGCTAACCAAAGTAACAAAACCCCGCTTCCCGTACCTATCTCCAATACCCTGCTATTATCTTTTATATCCTGAGCTATTACCTCCCCCACCATTGCCGGCATCCGATCATCTTGATTATGGAAGGTGGTACCGGTTGTAATTATTGACCCAGGCCATTCGGCGCCAGGATTAACACTATATTCTTCATCTTTAACTATCGTGTAATCCTTTTCTTGCCGAGCACTGCCAAAAATTGAAATGATACAATTCATAACCATGCTGCAATAAGCATTTAATAACGAGGGTTTCCCAAGCGAACGATAGATGACCATCTCCCCCGCCTCAAGTTTAAATTCAAAGGTCGACAAAGCCAAATACTCCCTTGATTCACAAGGTATAATCATTCCAATGTCTATTTTGTTTTGAATAAAAAAATCAGCAATTGACTCTAATACCTCCCTGATTTCCATTTCTTCCATATGGTAAACAGTCCGAGAATAATAATCCCCCTCATCAAAATCGATTTCGCCGAAAGAGAAAAAATCAAAATCAAATGTAAACCAAATTTCACCCAATTGACTTCCTGATTGTTTAATGGCCTCAAGTATTTCCTTTTTTATATTTTCTTGATTACGCCAATAAGGCACATGAATTACATAAGCCAGGTTATTCTCCTCCAGATACTTTGCCCAACTAGCATCAATATTTATTATTCTATCTTCTTGATGAACGACTTCCCATTTATCATTATGAGCATCAAAATTGATAATCAATAGCTTCTGGCCATAATTGCGGGCATATTCCTCAACAAAAGCACAAATTTCTCCATGCTTAGCTATTGGCAGAGCCTGTATTTTTGTTTTATCTGCTGCGGGTCTTAAATCAATAGGTAGAGTTTTATTTTTCTGTGAAATAAGAAGTTTCTGCTGAGCGGCTATTCCTTTATCATGGGTATTGCATAATTCATGGGTTTTAATCTGGGAAATAATAGTTTCTTCATCGAGCTTAAGTCTATCTTGAAGGGATAATTCCTTTATTGAGTTCCTGATATCTGTTTCGGTTAAATTCTGAGCCCAATACATCTTGCCATTCCTATGATAGGCAAGCTCGAAAGTAGAAGCATTAAATTTCCCCGGAGGTCCGGTTATTTTTCCTGTATCTTTTAGGTACTGGCAAATATTCCTCAGATCTTCGCCTAAATAGCTAAATTCGCGCTTAAGCGATTTAAATTTAAGCGCAGCATTAAACTGGGATTGGGCTGTAATCGAATGCCTGCTCTGTTCAAGCACAGCCACTTTTATGGCCTTAATTAAAGCACTGCGCATTTCAATAGGGAAAAATCTTAAAGCCTCGTATTTAGAATCCTTGTTTGCTGAAATAATATCAGAAGCCAATTTCTTTAAGTTACCCGGTTCCAAAAGATGTTTGATTATATTTTCATCATAGCCATCGTGGTCTCTATGTAACTTATAAACTAAACCCAGCCCATAAAAAATATAAGCGCCAACCATATCAGCATAAGCATTATTTTTCTCGCTTGCTGGCAAACCAGGATTTTCATTCTTAATCAAATCTAAATTTTGACGTGCAATCAAGCTGCCTTCTTCGTCTTCTCCAAAAATTAATTCCAAGAATCTCTCAATCTGTTTTTCGCTGGGTTTATCCCCGGCTAAAATAGGAGCGCCCAAAACAACTAACGGTAAACGTTCCTTACCTTCTCTTAACAACTGAAATAAAGAGAACACCCACCTTATATCTCTTTGGAAATTATCAATATCAAGCTTGCCTTCTTTATTCAAAAGCCCGGTTAATATTTTTACTTCTACCGTAGGATGCTTATGGCTTTTATTAATTATCGATCTCCTGGACAACACATAGACATCATTACCTATGACTTTCTCATCCATAACCCCAATACACCCTGAGTCTTTAAGTTTACTCCAACCCATGCCAACAAGAGCTCTCCACAAAGCTTCATAAACTTTTACAACTCTGCCCAGGCGCTCTTCGTCAATAACAAGCTGCTCGTACTTAAGGGCACTCTTGCGGCTAATATGCATATGCATACTATAGAAACCTGCTGGCACTAATCTTTGAAGAGTATTCAGGTCTTTATATAATTGCCCCCAGCTAGAATCAACATTAGAAAAGAACTGCCCTTCTTTTACTTTTATTTCAATCAGGTTTTTTCTGCCTTCAATATCTTTTTCAATCCACCAGCCAAAAGGTATAGATTTTTCTAAATAGAAAACAAACTCATCCCAATACTTGCCCCAGACCTCCGGAGGCAGTACTTTATGGCCCCTCTCCAATTTAACCAGTTCAAGTAATTCAGGATGACTGAATAAAATCTGGTCCATTACCAACACTTCCAACTCGAAACTAAAGGTAATATCGCTTGGAAAAATATTTAAGCTGGATAACCATGGATATTTATCCTGATTGCTTGCACCTAAATAGACTGGCTTTCCCCTCTTATCATATAAAATAAAGTCGGGTAATTTATTACAAGAGCCGTTATCCGAGGGGATATAAACATCCTTGCCTTGTTCATTAATATCACCCCCAAGTTCATTCTTTCTCAATTTTTGGCTATTTTTATCTTCGGGAAAAGCATCTTTTTCTTTTTTTGCTTTTAATGGAAAAATAGAAGAAATCCGTTCTACGGGCTTAATACGATTATCCTCATCTCCTACTCTTGCAAATAATACATGTTCTGCCTTTGACTGATAAGAATAACTGGAACCATTAGGAAGCCCGGCAAAAACAGGAATTAACGAATCCCCTAGCCCATCAAAAGTAGCATTAAAACAATCTTGAAGCTTAAAAGATATCTTGGGAAAATAGGCCAGTATCTTTTTCAATAAACCAACAAAATCTATGGAATGGATGATGAATTCTTGCAGGATTAATGGTAACTTGGTTAAGCGGTTATGCAGTTCTTCGTGAAATTTAGGGCTGTAGATGATTAAATTGTTGGATAGAGGATGTAACGTAATATTGCCATTAATGTTATTAGCTATGGCAGTAGTCAACGGAGGGGCCCTAGATTCTTTTGGATTCCTCAGGAAAGCTTGGATGATATCTATGGCTTTAATTAAATTCCAAGCAGCATTAATAAATAAAGGCACTGACCAAACCAAACCTGCAGCTAGACCTAATATAATACCTGAACTTATCCAAAATACAGCTATCAACAAAGCATCTATAGCGCGGGAAGGTCGAGGCCCATTATGCTTAGAGGCAGGCTGAGCAGCTGCTTGGGAAGCATATTTTGCAGATTTTATGTAAGTTTTAACATTCCAAAACACGGCGCGGGGGAAATATTTGGATAGAAACTGTAACGCTAATAATAACAGTATGGCTATTAACGGCATAAAAACTAATAACCCAAATTCATCTATATGAATAACTTGATTGATGGCCTCAAAAAACACCGAGCACAAGCCAGCCAAAAACACTTTAAAAAATGTTTTGGAAATAGTTCGGCTAAACTCAACATTCACCACATCTCCTTTTTCTCCGAATATTAATTCTCTTTTAGAAAATGAGCCGGTTGCAGAAAAAACAACCGGATCTACTTCCTCCCAAACCTTAAAAAACATATTAGCTATATTATCCGCTCCTTCTGCACCTTTCCCCGTAAGGCAACTTTCTAAAACTATCACCCCTCCTTCTTTTAACGTGCCCGATAAATTAGCTGAAGAAAATAAAGGATAATGACTTCTTCTTAAGCTCATCCTACCCAACGCGATACCCTGCTGTGAACCATGGCCTCCAATCATTATTATCGAAGCCTGTTGCTTATCCGAAGCTATTTCTAAATAGCAGATCAAATCAATAACCGAGTCAACTGCATAATACATCACCCTATAGTTGTGCATAATAAGGTCATGAGTAAAATCATGTTTTATAAAAATATCAACAGTACCGGAAGGATAAAGTAAAACCGCCAAAGGCCGGCCATCCGGCTCGGCTCGTTCCCTGTTCTCAATAATCTCCTTATAATCCTCGGGAGAGAACCTTTTTGGGTCTATTCCGTATTTCCAAGACTGACCATTAATAAAATTTTTCCTAAAAAATAAAGGTAATTTGAATAAATGATTACTTAAATTTTCATGAAAAACAGAGTTAGAAATGATTGGGCTTGTTGGGAGCGTATTTGCTACTATTGGATCAACAGGATGATTTTTTTCTAAAGGAACGAATAATAAATAAAGTAACGTAGAAATTGATATTTTTTCTGCCTCCAGGTAATAACTCGGTTGCCCCCTTATTTTATTCGTACTTAACCAATTTAAAAGAGAAGACTTCATGTGCGAATTATCGGTTACCGGCCAAATCGGAAGATCTTTAACCGGACAGAGAGTAACACTAACCTCACCTAAAAATAATTTAGGGAATATTTTATTAAGATAATCATTAATAAATTGATTCCTAATTACATAATAAGCTCCCGGGGCCTTATTCCTACCTACCCGCCGCTCTAATGACAACCACGTTTTGCTGCTTAATGGAGCCTCTATCCTTAAACCGGCAAACAACTGTTCAAATAAGTCCTTAAGCTGCCCTTTGACACCCCTGCTAGCGTGGTTAAGGTTATGCTGATTGATCTTTTCGATCATCTGCGTTAAAGGCAGCCTTTTTAAATTAGACCAGGCTATTCTTTTTTCTTTCTCCATATCTTCATATTGATATTGGAAAAGCCCCGGATTACTCTTCTGCCAGTTCTCATAGGTCAGAGAAAACATCTTACCTGACTTACCCAAAGTTAAATCCAAATTATCATTTAGACCAAGGTATAGATACGCAAACTTTATCCTTTTAGAATCATCGATAAATTTTACTTTTAGGAAAATATTATCCCCCTCGATTTTATACTGTACATTCTCAGCATAGGGCATAAAGGCCTTAAGCGCCGCAGGCACCTCTCCGGAAAAGCTACTTAAAAGCTCTAATTTCTCATCTCCGATAATACGGTAAGACTCAAATAATTTTTTATTAATGGCACGTAATCTATATTCCAAAATTTCAAAACGAAAATGTTCGCCTTCTAATAACGCTTGCGCCCTATGGCGCATATTCGGGAAATATGTTGTTTCTTGCGTCAACAATCGGCATATTTCTCTAATGAATATAAATGGATTATCCAACCCGGAATTATTTAATACTTTTTCATATTGGGGAAACAGGCCAATTTGGGTATTGGCAACTTTATGGCAAAATTGCAACAACTCCTTAGCTTTCAAAGGATGTTCATCCCTTAACTTCATAACGCCATCTATGTTAACTGTGATCAAAGTAAAAAGTTCTCTTAAGGCAGGATCAATATCGGGAATAATGGTATTTAATTTAATATCAGTGAGTTCGTGCTTGATAACAAGATAAAGAAAATCATCGTTTCCAAAACAGCGCCAGTCTAAGATTATTTCATGCTTCTTATCTTTAACGATATGAAAAGTTGCAGATTTATAAGCAGGAAAAACAACAGTTAATAAAACATTAAAATCTTCTTCACGAAAAAAATCCTCGGTGAGAAGTTTTTTCTTTACTTGATTCAATTTAGAATTTATCTCTTCAGCATAGCCAGAGGCCAAATTAAGTCCTGCCTGATTTGCAAGAGAACCAAACATTCCATTTGCCAAACATTGAGGCTTCTTCTCCCACTGTTTAAATACAAATCCATCATTGCCGCAAGTGGCAGTTATCTTAGAAGGAAATGAAGTCGATCCGGATAACACCGACAGCATTAAATCCTTAGCCTGAATTTCTAAAATATTTTTTTCTAATAAGGCGGGTTTTTCTTTGTGCAGTTTTTCATGATTACAAACAAAACTCCAAATCTCTTCTGCATCTATAAAACCATTTTCTTTTAAAACAGCAATTGCTTCTTCTTGGGGTAAATTAAATACTATTTCCTTTGAAACCGTATCATAACAAGCTACTTTAATTTTATCCGGAGGGCCGATAATCTTCCCGGATAAGGCAAGATATTCTTCAAGGGTCTTTAAAGCTCTGGCGTACCTTTTAAGCAGCCTGGACACCTTTAAATTAGTAGATTTAAAGTTTTGCGCAAATCCAAATACTTCTTTTGCCGAAATAAAAAAATCTGTTTCAGCAAAAAAATCACCCTCCTCACCGACAAATTCCTTTCTCAACCTTGCATCCCACTTAACTACCGGTAACCTCAAAACCTCCCGAATCAAAGCACATCTCCTCTGTCCCGCAGCCTGAAAGTGAGAATCTAAAATATCTTGCCATTGACTATTGCTTAAAAGAGATTTAACCTGCGCGTAAAGCTTTTCATCACCGCACAAGAGTTTACTCTCAAAAATAATCTTAACTGCGATTGTATCTTTAGGATCAAAATTTTCCCAATACTGATATATTTTACTCAAAGGCTTAATTATAAAATCAACCTCTTCTTGAAAATTTTTCAAAAGATTCCATTTTATATCATACAATCTTCTATCTATTTCCGTTTGCGGTGATTTTTCAAATAAAGCTTCATCAATAATCACCAGTATATCCAAGTCTGAGCCATTAACCGGCATACAAGTTGACCGTTCTTCCCTTTTCTTATCATGAGACATGCCAAAAGCTACGTCTCCACCAATAAGGAATACAATACCATCACCTAATCCAAGCGAATCTTTTACTTCTGTTACCCAACGCTTAGCTAATTCTTCCTTACCCTTACTGATCTTTAACCTTTTTGTTTCTAAATCTCTAGCTTTCTCTTGAATCCTAGGATCGCCTGTTTTCCCTACAATTTCATAATCTACAAAAGAGCGTAAGATAGAAGGAGATAATCTTGGCGTAACTTCCCCATCAATTCTATCCATCCTAAGATATTTTCTTCCCACAAAAATAGTCGTTATATCTTTAGAACTTTTACAGATTCTATAAACTAATGCCGTGTGTTCTAAATCACTTATTCCCAATAACTGGATCAGCTCCCTT
>Ga0172381_10001516_pt1 | contig 27087 bp, 29 predicted proteins | sample Leawel6488metaG_FD_119754 | JGI IMG/M metagenome (GOLD analysis project Ga0172381, IMG submission 119754) | Leachate microbial communities from a municipal landfill in Southern Ontario, Canada - Leachate well 64-88 metaG | ecosystem: Engineered > Solid waste > Landfill > Unclassified | place... | reverse complement strand
TTTTTTTTTAATTATAATTAATTTTTATTGTTCTTTTTTGTTATTTTTTATATTTTGATTATTTTTTTTAAATTATTTTTTTGGTATATGTTCTAATAAATTATTTTTCACTTGAACGATAGGTTCAAATACCTAAAAAACTTTATTTTATTATCATGAGTTTGTTTAAAAAAAAGAAGTTGAGTTCTAAAAGAGCTAGGGAAATTGTTCGAATTCTTGCAAAGTATGGTTTTGAGTTTGTTTCAGAAAAAACCAAATTAGGCAGGAGCATTCCTTTTATTAACAAAAAGAGTGAACTTGTTTTGGTTTATAATTCTTTTGAACGAGCAAGAATGGTTCTTGAGGAACTTGGCCCAACTTTTGTAAAAATGGGTCAAATTTTGAGCACTAGGCCTGATCTAATTGGTCAACCTTTTTCGATTGAACTTTCAAAATTACAGGATGCAGTTACTCCTTTTAGTTATAAAGAAGTTGAACATGAAATGAAGTGTGAGTTGGGGGGGAGTGTTGAAGAATTATTTAAGTCGTTTGATAAGAAACCAATTGCTTCTGCTTCAATTGCACAGGTTCATTTAGCAGTTACTAAGAATGGAGAAAAAGTAGCGGTTAAAATTCAGCGTCCAGGGATTGAAGAGAAAATAAGTCAGGATGTTCAAATAATGCATTACATTGCTGAACTTGCTCAAAAGTATAATAATGCTTGGGAAGAGTTTAGGCTTACTGAAATAGTAGAAGAATTTGAAAGAAGTATTGTAAAAGAATTGAATTTTGAACTTGAAGGTAAAAATATAATGCGTTTTAACGAAATGTATTTGAATGATAAGAATATAATTATTCCAAAGTATTTTCCTTCGCTTTCATCCAAGAGAATAATTACTATGAGTTATATTAAGGGTGTTTCTTTTTCTCAATTGATTAGTAGTGGAAAGGATTATGGTTTTGATAAGAAAGAACTTGCAAGAATAGGTGCTGAAGCATATTTTAAACAAGTATTGGTTTTTGGTTTATTTCATGCTGATTTGCATCCTGGTAATTTAATTGCAATTAAGGGTAATAAGATTGGGATTGTTGATTTTGGAATGGTGGGTTGGATTGATGAAGAGAGTATAAGTGATTTGTCAAAATTATTTATTTATTTAATTGATTGTGACGCTAAGAATATAATTAACCAATTAGTTATAATGAATTTAATTGAAGAGAGTGTTGATGTTTCAAATATGAAAATTGAGATTAATGATTTGATGCAGAGTTATTATGGTCTAGATTTAAAAGAACTTAATTTAGGGGATGTTGCTACTCAGTTAATGTTGTTGTTAACTAAATATAAAATAAGGATTCCAAAAGAGTATACTATGTTAAGTAGGTCTCTTTTACTTGTAGAGGGCTCTGCTCAAAAACTTGATCCTTCGTTTAATGCTGTTGAAACTTTTAAGCCATTTGCTCAAAAATTGGCTGTTCAAAAACTTAGTCCTGTTAAGTTATTTGAAAAATTTAAAACTGAATTTTTGGAAGTTGAAGGGTTAACTAGAGTTATTCCAAGAACCATTAAAAATATCCTTGCAAAGCTTGAGAGTGGTAAAATAAAATTAGAGTTTGAGCACAAGAATTTGGATGTTTTTGCAACTTCCCTTGATCATATTACTAATAAGTTGGTTTTAGCAATTATTTTGGGTTCTTTAATAATTGGTTCTTCGCTTGCAATGCTTGCGACTGACAGTATGCATATAAATGGATTACCATTAATAACTTTAATTGGTTTTGGTTTTTGTGCAATTCTTGGAGTATTGCTTGTATTCAGTTCTATGCAAAGAATAGAAGTTATTTGAGGTGAATAAAAATGGGTAAAAAGAAAATAAGTGGGTTTGATGAAGAGCAAATAAATAAAGTAATTGAGGATGTTACAAAGCTTGGAATTGGACTTGCTATAATAAGTAAGGATGCTCTTGAAAAAACTATTAAGAGTGTTAGTAAGAAAAAAGGGGTTTCTGAAAAAGATGCTAAAAAAGCAGTGGAGAGTTTAGTAGTTGCTTCAAAGAGAAAGGAAATAGAGTTAAAGAATAAATTAAAGAGAGCTATTAGTGCTGCTAAAGAAAAGAGTCCTGTTGTAACTAAAAGAGAAGCTGATGCTTTAAAAGCAGAGATTGCTAAGTTAAAAGCAGAGAAGAAGAAAAAGAAAAAGTGATTTTTTAATTAAGGAATCAACTTTGTTTTTGGTGAAAGTAGCCTCTCCCAGATTCGAACTGGGGTCTGCGCCTCCAGAGGGCGCTATCCTTGGCCACTGGACGAAGAGGCTAGTTTGATCACTGTTTAAATCTTTGATTTTATAAAGGATTGAGTAATAAGTAGCAATTTAAAGCTTTCCCAAAACTAATTTTTATAATAGAGCACTCAAAATAATGGGCGGGTAGCTCAGCTGGTTGGAGCACACGACTGATAATTAAAGTATCAGCAATCGTGCGGTCAGGAGTTCAAATCTCCTCCTGCCCACTAAGGGGTTAATAGAATTTACTAGGATTAATTCTAGTAAGTTCTAATAGCATCAAAAAGTTTTTGTTTTTTAACAAATCTAGTTTTAATAAAAAGTAGTGTTTTGTATGAAAGGAAAGGATCCAAAAGATAATTTTTTCAGAGCTTCAAAAGAAATTGGCGAGGGTAAAATTAAGGGTTATGATTTTGAAAATCCTTTTGATCCAAAAATTTTTTTTGATTCTTTTAAGGATACTGGTTTTCAAGCAACTAATTTGGGTAAGGCAATTGATTTAGTAAAAAAAATGAGGAAAGAAAAAGCAACTATTTACTTAGGGTTTACTTCTAATATGAGTACTTGTGGGGTAAGAGAAGCTATTACTTATTTAACAAAAAACAAGTTAGTTGATGTTATTGTTACTACTACTGGCGGACTTGAAGAGGATGTTATTAAAGTGCATAAAGATTTTTTGCATGGAGATTATGATGCTGATGGCGCAAAGTTAAGAGGGGATGGAGTGAATAGGACAGGGAATATTTTCATTCCTTCTGAAAGGTATTGTTGGTATGAAGAGTTTATGCATAAAGTAATGGATGAGGTTTATTCTGAATTCAAAAAAACAAGTGTTATTATTACGAGTGATAGAATAATTAAGGAAATTGGGAGAAAGCTTAAATTAGAAAAAAATAAGGAAGAGAGTTTTGTTTATTGGGCAATTAAGAATAATATTGATTTGTATTGCGTGCCTCTTCATGATGGGGCTACGGGGGATCATTTGTATTTTTACAAAAAGGATCATCCTGATTTGATAGTGGATATGGTGAATGATGTTGAAAAGATGTATGATAGGTTGCTTGTTGAAGAAAAAGTTGGTGCAATAATTATTGGGGGTAGTGTTCCTAAGCACTTTATTATGAATAGTTGTATGGTTAGAGAGGGTGCTGATTATACTGTTTATATTAATACGGGTTATGAGGCTGAGGGTAGTAATGCTGGAGCGAATCCTGAAGAAGCTAAGAGTTGGGGTAAGGCAGCTCATAATGACAATAATGTTAAAGTGTGGGGTGAAGCTAGCATTATTTTTCCTATTCTTGTAGCAGCCGCTTTTAAATTAAAATAATTTGTTTTATATTATATTTAGTTTATTATTTTTATTAATTTGTATTTTGTTTTTCCAAGACCAATTTTTTGGGCATAGTTGAATATATCTTCTCCTTTAAACATTTTTTTTCCTTTATTTCTTTTTGTAATTAAATCAAAGCTTGCTTTGTCTATTGCAACGGGGTCTGTTGAAGCAAGTACTCCAATATCTTTTGTTATTATTTTTTGTTTGCCTGAGTGGCAGTCGCAGTCTTTAGTAATATTTAATAAAAAGTTTATGTAAATAATTTTTTTGTTTTGTTGAGTTGCGAGAGCATATTCAGCGAGTTTTTCTCTGAATTCTTTTGGAAGAGTACTTATCCAATTTACTTGTACTGCTCCAAATGGGCAGACAGCTATGCACTTTGCACACCCAATACATTTTGAGTAATCAATGTAGGGAATTAATGTGTCAATTATGCATGCGTTAACAGAACAATTTTTTTCACAAGTGTGGCATTTTTTGCATTTTATTGGGTTTAGAATTGGTTTTGATTGTGCGTGCATTGCAAGTTTTCCTCCTCTTGAAGCGCAACCCATAGAGAGTTGTTTTATAGCCCCTCCAAATCCTGCAAGTATGTGTCCCTTAAAGTGGGCTAGTACAATCATTTGTTTTTGTTCTGCAATTTTTTTTCCTATTTTACATTTAGTAAAATGTTTTGTTTTGTGTTTAGTAATATCAATTTCTTTATAATTCTCTCCTGTATTTCCATCAGCAATAACTATCGGAATTTGAGTGAATGCGTGTTCTTTTGCTAGTTTTAAATGATCTTTTTTTATGGTTCTTCGTCCTTTGTATAATACGTTTGTTTCAATGTAAAATGTTTTGGATTTGTTTTTTTTAAGATATTTAATTATTTCAATAAAATTTTTTGGTTCTATGAATGTATTGTTTTTGTCTTCACCAAAGTGCACTTTTAAGGGAGTGTTTTTTCTAAAATCAAGTATCTTTTCTTGATTTTGTATTTTTTCAATTAATTTTTTTGAAGCAGAATTTATTTCTTTTGTATTGGAATAAGAATTTATTGGGGTGAAATAAACTTTTGACATCTAACTCACTATTTGTTTAATTTGTTTCTTTTTTGTATTCTATGTATGAATAAATTGTTATTGTTATGGAGGATATTATTATTGGGACTAGCATAAAAAAGAATGATATGTTTGGAGCAATAAATCCAATTAGTGCGAGTATTGCACTTGCTTTAAATAATTTGCTTGCTTTATTATGGGTTTTTTCCCAAACAAAGTCGCTGTTTAGAGTCCAGGGTGTTCTTATTCCTATGAAAAAGTTTCGTTTGGCTTTTTTCATTAAAATTCCTATTGAGTAAAATATTAGTGCGAATCCTGGTGCTATTAGTTGTCTTATGTCTAAATTAAATCCAAGGTTTAAAATTAGTGTTATTATGTGGAGGTATGTCAGGAATATTGTGAAGGTTAATATTGTTAAGTGGTATTCTTTTTTAAAAGAGTCAATATTTGCTCTTAATGGATCTATTGAGGGTAGATAGTATAATAGTAATAGTATTGCTGTGTTTAGAATTGGTATTATTAATACCCCTATTTCTTTTGGAGTAAATCCATCAGCTATTCCTTCTAAACCCCAGTGAGTGGCCATTAGGTTGGGTAAGTTATTGAAGAATAATAAACTTAATGCGAATGATATTATGATTAGACTTATTGAGTAGAGTATGTTGTAGTTTAATTTGTTTTTTGAAGAGTTTGTTTTTATGATTTTATTTTTTGTAGATGCTTTACTTGTTTTTGTTTTTTCTTTTCTAGTAATAGTTTTTTTCATGATGAGTTAAATTAGTGGTTTGTTGTATTTAATAAATTGCTTTTTTGTTTTTGTAGAAAAGCTTTTATTGTGTTGATTCTTTTTATTCATTAATGTATCCTGAAAATAATTTTTCTAATGGAGTTACTCAAAAAAATGGTTCTCTTACTCGTAGTGTTGTGGGTGTAATTGCTTTTGATGGTGAAAAGTTTTTGCTTTTGCATAGAGTACTTAATTGGAGTGGTTGGGAGTTTGCTAAGGGTGGTATTGAAAAAGGAGAGGGTATTGAATCTGCGATTAAGAGAGAGTTGTTTGAAGAAACAGGTATTCCAAAGTTTGAATTGGTTTCAAAAATTGATGAGTATCATTTTTTGAATAAATTAACTAATGTTATGGTTCATGTTCAAAATTATTTGGTTAGAGTTTCTAGTAATAATAAAATTACTTTTGAAAATCAGCCAGTGGTTGATGGTAAAATAGTTTATGAGCATGATGATTATAAGTGGTGTTTTCCAAAAGAGGCTGTTAAGTTAATTACTCATGATAATTCTAGAAGAAGTTTAAAAAAAGCAATTAAAGTATTAGGGTTAAGCGTGGAAAAATAGCGTCTTTTGTTGGACAAATTATGGGTTTTTTGGGATTTTGTGAAATAAGTTTTATTTTAGTTTATTTTTTTGGTGGTTTGGATGGATTTGCCTTTTATTGGAAAGAAAGATAATGAAGAAAAGAAAGAGGTTAATGAAGTGGATAGTGTTCTTGAAGGTAAATATAATGAACCTTGTGCTTTGTGTGGTAAAGCTCCTACTGATAAGAAGTGGGGTGGACAATTTTTTCATAAAAAATGTTTTAGAAAAATAAAGAAAGGAGCTAGAGGAATGCTGTAATTTAGCATTTCTTATTCAAAATCCAATTATTAAAAAACCGAATTTTTTGATTTCTTTTTTACTCCAAAACTTTTGGTCTTTTGTTTTGAAAACAAATTTAGCTTTCTTTTTTATTTCTCTCCCAGTGTATTTTTTTGTCTTAGGGTTCCATTCTTTGAGAATTAAAGTGTCTCCTTTTTTTACTTTAAAATCAGCTAACCTTAACTCATAATTTTTAGTTCCTTTTTTTATTGCATCAAAGTATTTTGGCCAAATCTTTTTTTCTATTGTGTTCATTGTTTTAGCCTTTTATAATTAGTATTTCTTTTTTTAATAATTCGCTTAGTATTTTTCCGTCCACTCCTTTGAGCTTACTTTCTTTCATCAAATCCCCCATTAAAGGTCCAATTGCACCCATTCCTTTTACTTTAACAAGTCCTTCGTTCTTTTTTACAATTGCAATAATTATTTTTTCAATTTCTTTTGTGTCAATTTTATTATTTTCTTTTGATGCAATTATTTCTTCTAAAGTTTTTCCTTTTGAAATATTTATGACTGCGTTACTCAAATCATTTTTAGATATTTTTCCTTTGCTTTCAGAAATTAATAATTGTCTCAAATCTTCGTTAGTTATTTTTTCGATAGCGACATTGTTTCGCTTTAGTTCAGTTAGGGTTTGAAGTAAAAGTCCTGCACTAACTTTTGGATTTGCTCCTTGTGCAACTAATTCTTCAAAGAATCTTGCAAAATTATTTAGTTTCATTTCTTCAATGTGGTTGGTGCTTAATCCTAATTTTGCGTAATATTCTTCTCTTTCTTTTACACTCTTAGGTAATCCTTTCTCTAAAACTTTAATATATTTTGAATCAATATTTTTGAATGGTATGTCAGTTTCTGGGTACATTCTTGCTTCTCCTGCAATTGGTCGCTGGTATTCACTTGAACCGTCTTCTAGTGCTCCTCTTGTTTCGGATGGAATTTTTTCAAACGCAATTAAGGTTCTTGCTTTTATTGCTTCAAATGCTTTCTCTGCTCTTTCTTTTTCTGCAACAATTAAAATAAAATTATCTTCTTCATTGCATTTTAGTGTTTTTAGTATTTCGTTAACTTCATTTTGTGTGATTCCATAATTTGGGAGTTCATCTCGGTGAAGTAATCCGCTTACTCCTGTAGCTTTTGCGTATGCACTTAATTCTGAACCGAATCTCTTTGCTCCAACTTTTTCTCCTAGTATTTCTTTCATTTTGTTTAGTTTGATTCCAAAAACAGTGTGTCCTTTTACAAATTTGCATTCAGTGTTTTTGAATATGTTTGTTAGTTCTGTTTGGTTTTGAAATATTTCTTCTTTTTCTTTCTCATTAAATTTTTTGTTTAAAATTTCTTTAACTTTTAGTAAATCGACTTGTCTTTCTGCTTCTTTTTCTACAACTGTTTTTATTTGTTCGAGATCTTGACATCCCTTAATTTCGCATCTATTTCCTTCTGCTATTGAAACATTAACATCTTGTCTAATAGTTCCTTTTCCTCTTTTAGTGTTGCAAGTTAGTCTCATTATTTCCCCAATTTTTTTAGCAGTTTCTACAGCCTCTTTTGGTGTTTTAATATCTGGGTCGGTTGCTAGTTCAATTAATGGAATTCCTAATCTGTCTAAATTGTAGTATATTTTTCCTTGCTCTTTTTTAATTGGTCTTGCGGCATCTTCTTCAAGAACAATTGTTTGTACTCTTATTTTCTTTTGTCCTTCTATTGTTTTTATTTCTAGTTCTCCTCCTAGGGATACTAGTGTTGTTCTCTGAAATGCGCTTGTGTTTGAACCATCAATTACAGTTTTTCTCATAGTAATTAGTTTGTCCACTGGATTTGATTTACAAAGGAGTGATACTTCAAGAATAGTTTTCAAAGCATTTTCGTCCATTTCTTGGGGTGGTTCTTCGTCAAGTTCTATTAGGGAAATGTTTTCTTTTTTTCCAGAGTAATAGAATGTCTCATTTCTTTTGAATGCATCAAGAGCGGTTTTGTCATATTCTCCTAGTTCACTTGCAACTGGTCTTAGTTTTCTTTCTATTGTAAAATCAAGTTCATCACTTAATAGGCTTGGTGTTCGCATGAATAATTTTCCAGTATCAAGTTGTTGGTGAACTTCTAGTCCTGCTTTTAGTCCAAGTTTTTTATAATCCATTTTAAATCATCTTTGTGTGAGTGTTAGCAACTAGTAAAGTATTGCTTTGTGTGGTTTGTAAAATAGTAGTTTTGTTTGGGTACAGACGCGAGCCGGCTGGGCGGCTCTGGTGGAGTTCTAGTCCTGCTTTTAGTCCAAGTTTTTTATAATCCATTTTAATTTTCCTATTTTTTTTATATAAAAATTAGGATGAGAAAGAATTAAAAAATAGTTAAAGTGGCTTTTATTAGCCACTTTGTTTTGATTTAAAATTTTAGCAGTAACCGTAGTATCCGCATACTGACCCGTATCCTACTGATATTCCCCATCCGTCTGAATCGTAGTAGGAAACGCTTCCACTATATCCTCTATAAGGGTTAACATATGCGGCGGGAGCGACGTAAGTATATCCATATGTGGGGTAAACTGTTGGGATTGAATAGTATGTTGGGTAGTAGTAGGAAGTGTAGTATGTAGGGTAGGTGTATGCTGTGTAGGGAGTGTATGCTGGTGTAGGGTAATAAACGCTAGAACCGTATGTGTCTGTATAGTAGTATCTATTGAAACCTGAGTATGCTACTGCGGTGTTCAAAAGCAAAACCAGTACTAATAATATTGATAATATGTTTACAAATTTCATTTTCGTTCTCACCATATATATTACTCCAAACCAAGTATATAAACCTTACCCCTAATTAACTGTAATGAGTTATTAAGGGTGATTTGGTTTGTAATTTTTATTCTTCATTGTAAGTGTCTGTTCTTGTGAATGTAGTTATTTCTCCTCTCAAATTTTTTGAAAGCATTTTTATTGTTTCTTCTTTTGAATAATTTCCAAGGAGCCAAGAGAGTTTCATTAAAGCAGTTTCGGGTAGCATATCTTCGCAGTAAATTGCTCCAATTGATGCAACTTTTCGCAGGTTTGTATATACTGTTGAATTTACTCTTCCGTGTAAGCATTGTGAAGTTATTCCTATGATACACTCGCTTTCAATTAACTCTTTTAGTGCTTTAATGAATGAATCATTTTCTCTAATAGGGGTGTGTCCAAGTCCAGTTCCTTCAATAATTAGTCCTTTGTACTTCTCTTTTTTGTAATAATTAATTTCTTTTTCAGTAATAAATGGATGCATTTTTATTAAACCAACTTTTTCTTCAAAATTATTTCTTAACTTAAATTCTCCTTTTTGTTTTTCAAAATCAATTTTTTCTTTAATCCATTTTATTTCTTTTGTTCTGTAATCAATTAGAGCTATGGGTGTATCATTTATTGGTTTGAATGCATCTCTTCTTGAAGTGTGCATTTTTCTTACTTTTGTAGCATCAACTATTGCACAATAATCATCATTTGTTGAGTTGTGCATGCATACAGCCACTCCTTTGAAATTTGTTTTTGTAATAAAAGTACTTGCACAAATCAAGTTCATTGCAGCGTCTGAGCTTCCTCTATCAGAGCTTCTTTGGGAACCAACTATTATAATAGGTATTGGGCAGTTCTCAAGTTCAAATGCAAGTGCAGCTGCACTGTACCCAAGCATGTCAGTTCCGTGCCCGATTATTATTCCTCTTATCCCTTTTTTTATTTGTTCACTAACTACTTGAGAAATTTTTTTAATGTGTTGTGTTTGTATATCTTCTGACATCATGTTTGTGACAAAAACCGATTCAATATTTGCTATGGTTGCAAGTTCAGGGAACATAGTAATTAAATCTTCTAAATCAAATGAAGCCATTACTCCTCCAACTGAATAATTAACTCTTGAAGCAATTGTTCCTCCAGTGTGTAGTATTGAGATGGTTGGTAGATTGGGGTTCTTTTTTATTTCCATGATTTTTGCTTTTCCTACGCTCTTCACTTCTCCTAGGGATTTAATATTATTTATTTTTGTAGTCAAAAAACCAGCGTTGTAACCTGACTCTAATTTAATCATTATAATTTCTTCTTGTAAGTTTGATGGAATAATTGTACCCTTGACTTTATTTTCCTCAAAATTAAATTCAATTAGTTGTCCTTCTTTAAGGTTATTTTTTTTATAAAATTCATTTAGCTTCATTTTAAACTCACTCTTCTATTATTTATTATTAGTGTGTTTTGTTTTAAAATCCCTTGTTTTTAACAGCTTTCAACAAGAGAGTTTTTTATGCAATAAGCATAATCTCTGCTTTTTGGGTAATAAGTTATTTTTGGGTTTTTGGTACTCCAAGCGTTTGCACATTCGTGTGCATAGTTGCATCCTTCACAATGATATAGTTCTTCATAATTATCATTTTGTGCATTGTAAATTGTTTCGCCTTGTATTGTCCCTTTACAAAAAGTGTTTTGAGTTTTATTAAATTCAATTGAGTTTTGGTCAAAGCCTCCATTGTTTGCTTCAAATATTATTGTTGCTTGGTAATTTCCTGGGTTTTGTGTCTTTATTTCCCAATACAAAATCTTTTCTTCACCTGGTTGGAGCATTTGGATTTCTTGTGAATCAACTTCATAATCTGCTTGAACCCAATGCGAATTAATTTCTTTGAATAGTTTTAATTGGGCAATTGCATTTGTAAGAATTGTTTTTCCAGAGTTTGTTAAAGTTGTTTTTATTTCAGTGTTTCCTTGATTGTTTTCTCCAATATTCTCTACATTCATTACTCTTGCTTGGGCTGGCATTAATCCAATATAAACTTTGCAAGTATTTATTTTATCAACATCCACGCATCTAACAAAAGTATTTACTTTTCTTGATTCTATTGACTTAAGGTAATCATAATCCCATTCAAAAGCTTTTTCGCACTCGTTTTTTTCACCTTGCTCGCTTTTTCTAATACAACAAATCTCAGGATTAGTGCATTCAATTAATGTTAGTGTTCCTTGAGGAGTTAATCCGGTGGAAGTAATTAAATCATCTTTTTTGTAATTTAGGGTACCTACTAAAAATAATTTTCCAAGATTTGGATCTAATCTTGCAACATCAAGGTTTTGTTTAATCATTGTTGATGCATCTTCAATTGGAGGAAAGTTTTGAGCTATTGTCAAAAAAACTGTTACTAACACAATTGCTACAATTGCATAAATAAATAAATCAAAAATATTCATTTTAATGAACCTCGTTTTTGAGTGTCAAGATTTTTTTTCATTTAATTACCTTCAATTCTGTTGTTAGAACCCATGAAGCAATTTTTTTTGCAATAATTGCAAAAATAATTAAACCTATGAATAGTATCCAATTATCATAATAAAAGAATAAATCTTTCCATTCTTTAGCCCATATTTCTAAACCAAAAAGCAACCATATTATTACTCCAAATGTGATGAGAATTATTATCCATTTTGTTATTTTCATTTAATCACTTTAACTAATTTTTTTGAAATACTTAAACTTTCCTAAATTCTTTTTAATTAATTTCTTCTTCCATTTGTACTCTTTTTTGAATTTTGAACATTTGTTTAACTTCGATTGTTGTAGTTGCTTCTTCTGCTTTTTTATCTGAACGGAGTTTAATCATTCTTGGGAATCTAAGTGCGTATCCTTTTCCTTCTTCTTTTCCGCATGCATGCATTGGGCTTAGAGTAATTTCATCAGCTCTTGTTTCTACCACGAATTTTGGTTCTACCCAATAATCTGGTTTTATTTCACTGATTACTCTAGCGTGTTTTTTTTCTATTTTGTCTTTGAATAGCATTTCTTGTAATTGTGTTAGTGTGTTTTCAGTTAATCCTGTTCCTATTTTTGCTACGCTCTCAAAAGTATCTTCTTTCTCATTATAAGTTGCAACTAGTAGTGCTCCGAGTCCAAATTCGGTTCTTTTCCCTTTTCCTAAATAGTATCCAATTATTACTAAATCAAGTGTATCGCTTAGAGTTCCTTTGTAGGATCTTTTGAGTTTTATCCAAGCAAATTTTCTTGCACCTGCAATGTATGGTGCGTTTAAGTCTTTTGCAATTATTCCTTCAAGTCCTCTTGATATTGCATCCTCAAAGAAGTCTTCTAAATCTTTTGGGTTATCAATTATTCTTTGTTCACTTAATTTAATCAACCCCCCTTCTTTTACTATGCTAGAGAGTTTTTCTCTTCTTTTAGTTAGGGGTTTATCTAAATAGCTTTCGCCATTAACGTACATTACATCAAATAAAAACAAGTTAAGTGGGTATTCTTTTGCTTTTTTTTCAACCTCGTACTTTCTTTTTCTTTGTATTGTGACTTGGAAGGGGTAGTATTCTTGGGTGTCTTCATTGTAAGCGAGGGCTTCTCCTTCTACAATGCATTTCTCTGGAATTAAGTATTCTTTTACAGCAGATATTATTTCAGGGAACATGTTAGTCATTTCTTCGCTTTGTCTAGAAAAAATTTTAACATTATCTTTATCTTTTGATATTTGTAATCTGAATCCATCATATTTTGCTTCAACTGCACACTTACCTAGTTTTTCAATTATTTCTTTTGCGCTAGGCAATCTCTCTGCAGCGGTTGGTCTAATTGGAGTCCCTGGCTTGATTTTTATTTCCTTTAATCCTTCGAGTCCTTTTTCTTTTAGTATTTGCGCAATTTCTCCTAAATCAGAGTCAATATTGTAAATTGCTTCAATTTGTTCTCTTACATTCACTTTTATTCTTCTAGCTTCGTCATCAATTTCTTTCTCTTCTTTTTTTGTTACAGCACTTGATTTTTTTAGCATTATTTTTTCTTGTTCTTCTTCTGTTAAAATTGTTGCAAACGCATCCATTATAGTAGGGTCGCCTACTCCTAACCTAATATTTCCTAGAGGTATTCTTGCAATGTACCTTGCTTCTAAGGGTGTAGCGTAATTGAATAATTCTGTTAGAGTTTTGATTTTTAATTCTTGGCTTCCTTCTCCTTCTGATTGTGACATTTTTTTTAAATTAGTAAAAACTTTTTCCACTGTTAGGTCTTGTGTTTGTAAAGATAATTGTTTTTTTTTCTTTACAAATTCCTCTGCAGTGTTACCAAGATCGCCAATTTTGTTGAACACTTTATCAACTTCTTCTCTTTCAAATCCACTCGCTTTTGCAATTCCTTGAGTAATTAGTTTTTCCCCAAAACCAATTTCGCTTCCCTCAAATTGGGGAGATATTCGTCCTTGGAGTAAGTAAACTACTCTTTTAGCATCCTTGAAAGGAGTTTTTTTGAATAATTCTGCGAGGTGTTTTGTCATTACTAATCTTGAAGAAGAATTCTCTATTTCGTTGAAGAGGTTAGCTACTTCCCTAAAAAACATTTCACTCACTTTTTCCTTAATTTATAATAGTTCAATTAATCTTTTATATTGCATTAGGGGTTGTTTATATAGTGAATTTAAAATGGCTTGGGGACTTGAATTTTTAGCATATCTTGATCCTTTTTATTGGGGTGCTGGCGGAGTAATTTTTAATTTTTTTATTTGGTCTGCTTTTGCTTATCTTGGTTCAAGGGGGGATGCAAGTAAGCCTTTGGAACAAGCCATGCAAATAATTGGTTATGTTTTTGGTTTGGGCTTGTTAATGGATTTTATGATGTTGCCCTCAATGTGGGTTGGAGTTGGAATGGTTCTTTCTTATGTTTATTCTACAAAGTATGTTTTGAAATGGGATTGGAGAAGAACTTTTTTTATTCTATTAATTGTTTTATTGAGTGTTGGTTTGGCTGCATTTGTATCTGAACCAGTTAGATGGGTTTTTTTGATTATAATAATGCTTGGATCTTTTTGGGTTATTGGTCAGTCAAAATTTAGGTCAAAGAAGATTCTTGCTCAAGAGAAGAGTGAGAAGTAATTAAAGCATGCAAACTTTTTTGTCTTCTAAAGAGTTTTTTTCACCCCATTTTGTAGGGTATTTTCCGTTAATGCATGCGAGGCACAAATCGTCTTTATTTAATCCGATTGCATTAATTAGTCCTTCTATTTTTTGATACCTTACGCTAGTTGCTCCAATTATTTTTGCAATCTCTTCCTCACTCTTATTTGCTCCAATTAGTTCTCTTCTAGTACTCATGTCAATTCCATAGTAGCATGGAGAAATTATTTTTGGACAAGATACTCTAACATGAATTTCTTTTGGTTTACCATATTTGTTAATGTAATTAACTATATTTTTTAGGGTTGTTCCTCTAACAATGCTGTCTTCAATTAAAAAAACTTTTTTTTCTTCAAATATTTTGTTTATAATCATAAATTTTTCTTTTACTTTTTCTCCTCTATTAGTTGATTGAATGAATGTTCTTCCAATATATCTATTTCTTATTAATCCTTCTAGAAAAGGAGCGTTAATTGCTTCACTAAAACCGTGTCCTGCAGGAGTACTTGAATCAGGGACTGATACAACAATAGTGTTTTCATCAACAAGTTCAGTTTCTCCTTTAGCAAGTTCTTTTCCTAAATTGTATCTAACATCATAAACTAATTTCTCTTCAATAGTACTTGCTGGGTGGGAAAAATAAACCCACTCAAAAAAACAATGCGCTCTTTTTTTGCTTTCAGTGTATTGAATTAAATTGTAAGAATCTTTTTCAATTACAAGTGCTTCTCCTGCTTTAATATCAATTGGGTTCTCAAACCCAATACTTTCAAGTGCAACGCTTTCTGAAGCAAAAGCTACTTCACCCTCTTTTATTGCATAACAAAGGGGTTTGATTCCAAGGGGATCGCGTGCTGCAACGAGTGTCCCTTCTGCATTAATTATTGCAAGGTTGTATGCTCCGTCAAGTTTTTCACTAATTTTTTTTAAAGCATCAGGAATTGTTTTATTGTCTTTTAATTCTTTTGCAATTAATAATAGAATTGCTTCTGTATCAGTTTTTCTCATTAAGTGGTAATTTTGTTTTTCAAGCTCTTTTTTTATCTTCTCATAATTTGCAATGTTCCCGTTGAATGCGAGTGAGAACCACCTGTTTTTCTTGCCGTGTAAGTGTTCGAATGGTTGAGCGTAAGTTTCATCGTCTCCCCCACAAGTAGCGTACCTAACGTGCCCTATTCCTTTTCTTGACTCTAATTTTTTCATTATTGAATTGAATTTAGCGTTGTGTTCTGCACAAAAAACAGTGTTAACTAAACCAATTTTTTTGTGTGTTTTTAAAATTAGGTTCTCGTTTGGTTGAAAAGTAGTTATTCCTGCAGAGAGTTGTCCTCGGTGTTGCATTTGTACAAGCATTTTGTAAATTTCTATTTCAGAGTTCTTCTTTAAACTAGCTCCACAAATTCCACACTCTTCTTTCATACAACTAATTGAGTTATCCATTCAAAATAAATACTAATCCTTGTTAAATTATTTTTTTAAAGAATGGAAAGTATTAATACTCTTTCATTCTTTGGTTTGTTATGTCTTCGAAAGTTTTAGTTGCTGGTAGTATTAGTCTTGATGATGTTAGGACTCCGTTTGGGGAAGTTAGGGAAGAGATTGGGGGTTCAGGGACTTTTGCTGCACTAGCTTGTTCTTTGTTCTCAAAAACCGCTTTAATGGGGGCTATTGGTAGTGATTTTCCTCAAAGCAAAATTGATTTGTTAGAAAGTAAGGGAATTGATTTGAGTGCGGTTATGAAGAGTAGTAAACCAACTATGAGGTGGGTTGCTCATTATGACTTTGATATTAACATTGCTCACACTGATTCATTCACTGCAAATTCTTTAGAGGATATGCCTCTTGAGGTTCCAATTAATTTAAGAAACACTAAATATGCTTTTCTTGGTAATTTTTCGCCGAGTGCACAAAAATCTATTCTTGATTCATTTGAAAAAAAACCTCTTTTAGCGGTTTCGGATACTATGAATTATTATATTGAATCCGAGAAGAGTAGTGTTCTTGAAATGGTGAAATTTGCTGACATTGCTTTAATGAATGATGCTGAAGCTAGGGAATTATTTAATACTCCAAATTTAGTATTAGCTGCAAGAGAAATTTTGAAGTTGGATTCAAAGTTTGCTATAATTAAAAAAGGAGAGCATGGGTGTGTTTTATTCTCAGAAAAGAATTACTTTTCTTGTCCTGGTTATCCTTTAGAGAATGTAAAAGATCCAACTGGTTGCGGGGATAGTTTTGCGGGAGCACTAATCGGTTATTTTGCAAGCACAGAAGATTTCTCTGAAAAGAATGTAAGGAAAGCTATTGTAGTTGCTAGTGCAGTTGCTTCGTTTAATGCAGAATCATTCTCTTTTTACAAATTAACAGAGATTACTAAAAAAGATGTGATGAATAGGGTTAAGGAATTAAAAGAATCTGGGAGATTTTGAGTTAATCTCCTTATTTTTTTCCTTTTACTAGATTAAGCATTATTTTAAAGCTTTGTAATTAATTTTTTTATATTAATAGGTGTGAGTAAAATGGATTATGAAGTGAAAGATATTAATTTAGCAGAGCAAGGTTTAATGAACATAGAGTACGCAGAATCCCAAATGGGTGCGCTTCTTGAAATTAGAAAAAGGTTTGTAAAAGAATTGCCTCTTAAAGGACTTAGAGTGGGGATGGCTCTTCATGTTACTAAAGAAACTGCTGTTTTGGTTAGAACTTTGATTGCTGGTGGGGCAGAAGTTGCTATCACTGGTTGTAATCCTTTAAGTACTCAGGATGATGTAGCAGCTGCTCTAGCTAAGGAAGGTGTAAGAGTTTTTGCTTATAAGGGTGAGTCAAAAGAAGATTATTACAAGTACTTAAACGCGGTTTTAGATTTTAAACCAAATGCAACTATTGATGATGGTTGTGATTTGATTAGCGAGATTCACACTAAGAGACAAGAATTATTAAGTGAATTAATTGTTGGTACTGAAGAAACTACTACTGGGGTTATTAGAGTTCATGCAATGGAAAAAGATAATGCATTAAAGTACCCAGTAATTGCAGTTAATGATAATAAGACAAAGCACTTGTTTGATAATTATTATGGGACTGGACAAAGTACTCTTGATGGAGTAATGCGTGCTACTAACGTTTTGTTTGCAGGAAAAACCGTTGTTATAGTTGGTTACGGTTCTTGCGGTAAAGGAGTTGCTTTAAGATCAAAAGGACTTGGTGCTAATGTTATAGTAACTGAAGTTGATGCAGTTAAAGCTCTTCAAGCACAAACTGATGGTAATAGATTAATGAAGATGGAGGATGCTTGTAAAATTGGAGACATTTTTATTACAGTTACTGGAGATAAGCATGTTATATCAACCGAACACATGTTGAACATGAAGAATGGTGCAATAATGGCTAACTCGGGTCACTTTGATATCGAGATTGATGTAGTTGGTCTTGATAAAATGGCTGAGTCAAAGAGAAGAATAAGGTGGCAACTTGACGAGTATCTTCTTAAGAATGGTAAAAAGATTTATTTGTGTGGTGAAGGTAGGTTAGTGAATCTAGCTGCTGCAGAAGGACATCCTAGTGAAGTAATGGATTTGTCTTTTTGTGGACAAGCTTTAGCACTTGAATTTGGAGTAAAACACAAGGGTGAACTTGGGAACAAAGTTCATGTTCTTCCTGAAGAAGTTGATGCGAACATTGCTGAATTAAAACTAAAAGCTCTTGGACTTCACATGGACGAATTAACTGATGAACAAAAAATGTATTTAGGTTCTTGGAAAGAAGGAACCTAAAATTTTTTTAGTGTTTGAATAAATTTAAAAACAGTTCAAACAGGGTTTTAATTATTCTTTTAGCCAAGCTAAAAGATATTTTTGGGGGATTGGTCTAGTGGTATGATTGGCGCTTTGGGAGCGTCAGACAGGGGTTCAATTCCCTTATCCCCCATAAAATTAATAATTTTGTCAATATTTTTATTAAAAATTCTTTTCGCTTTTAACCGAACTTTATATAATTCTTTTTAAATGAGTTTAGTGTTAGTTATTGTAGTATTAATCCTTAAAAAATATGGAGGGGATTTTGAATGAATAGATTTAGTGATTCTAATGAGAGTCGCTTAATGCCTATTTTAGCAATTCTAGTCGCTGCAATTTTGATTGTAGTTGCTTTTAATGCTGGTAGTGCATCGAGTGATAGAGTTGTTGTGACAAGTGATCCTGCAGCGGATGTAAAAACATTAAGTGTTTCAGGTAGTGTGACTAAAATGGTTACTCCTGACAAAGTTGATATAGTGTTAAGTGTTGAGACTCTTGATGATTTAGCTAATAAGAGTCAGAGTGATAATGCAATTCTAGCTGATAAAGTTAGAACAGCTTTACTAAACGCAGGAGTTGCTTCTAGTGAAGTTAAAACAATTTCTTATTCTGTTAATGAAGAATATGAATGGAATGATATTTTAAGAAAATCAGAGCCAAAGGGTTATAAAACAATTAATCAAATTCAAGTTACTCTAAAAGACATTACTAAAGCAGGTAGTGTTGTTGACGTTGCTGTGAACGCAGGCGCTAATAGAGTTTCAAGTATTTCATTTGGTTTGAGTAAAGAGAAAGAACTTGAGGTTAGGAAAACTGCTTTGAGTGAAGCAAGTAGTACTGCTAAAGCAAAAGCCGATTCGATTGTTCAAGGGCTTAATGTAACTCTAGGAAAAGTTTATAGTATTAGTGAAAACTCTTACTATTATACTCCAGTAAATTACAGGGATTACGATATGGCTGTTGGCGCGGTTGAAGAAAAAGCAAGTACTCCAATAACCGCAGGAGACGTTGAAGTAACTGCAAGTGTTGCAGTACAATTCGAACTAAACTAAATTCTTTAGATTGCTAGGGGTTAATCCCTTAGCAGTTAATCTTTTTTCTTTCAAAGTAATTCTTTAAATTCAGAACAAGCGTATATTTTAAGTGATTTAAAGTGCCAGTTACATTAAGGAGACATTTAGCAACAAAAAAAATTAATGGAGTAAGAACGGTTTTGCCAAGCGGTTTTAGGGCTTCAATTGCAGAAGCAAGAAAACTCAAAGCACAAACAAGAGCAACTTCTATTAAAAGTTATTCGAGTCCAGTAGAAAGAGCTGTTGCTGCTGCAAGAGCGGGTCAGAGAGCTTTTGGATCAAAAGAAAGAATTTCTCTAAGAAAAGAAATTGGTTTGAATCATGTGTTGTTAAATGAAGAGACTTATGTTAATTTATTAATGAGTTCTAAGTATAAGGGTAATGAAGTAAGAATGGTTGCAGATTGGATTAAAGGAAATAATTTGGGTGGGTCTTTGATTCCTGCTGAGAAACATTTTGGCGAAGTAATCAGAAAAAGACTTGGACTTGGGCTTGCAGCAGAAGCTGGGAAAGCAGGAGCGGGAGTTAAAGGAGTGCCAAGAAGAGGACTTTTGATAGATAATGTTACTCACAGCGGACTTGTTGAACCTGTTGTTGCAATGTTAACAAAGGGTCTTCCTAATGCTTTTCAAATAAGAAGACTCGTTAAAGAAAATAAGGGGCTTGTTGTTAAGTATTTGCCTCAAGAAAATGGGAAGTTTAGAGCTCAATTAACTTATGGCGAAAAAAAGTGGGATGTTACAAAGAATTTGAAAGGATATATGCTTCCAAGTATTCAAAAGTATTTGGACGCGTAAACAAAATTTTATTCTAAAAGGGATTTTTCTTTTTTAGAAATATTTAATAAATGAATTTTAATATAATTCTGGTAGTGTTTTGAAATGAATAAACCTTTATTATTAAAGTGGTTCAAAGATTTGTCAAAAGAGAGTGTTGGCGAAGCGGGAGGAAAAGGAGCTTCTTTAGGAGAAATGACTAACGCAGGTATTCCTGTTCCAAATGGTTATGTGATTTTAGCTTCTTCTTTTGAAAAGTTTTTAGAGGAAACGGATTTGAATGTTGAAATTGATTCTATTTTAGAGAAAGTAAATCATAAAGAAATGCAGTCAATTGAAAATGCTTCTGAAGAAATCAAAGCACTCATAATGAATGCGAAAATGCCAAAAGACATTGAAAAAGAAATTGTTGCAAGTTTTAAGGAATTAAATTCTGTTTTTGTGGCTGTGCGTTCAAGCGCAACTAGTGAAGATTCATCAAGCGCGGCTTGGGCAGGACAGCTTGATAGTTTCCTTAACACTAAATCAAATACTCTCCTTGAGAATGTAAAAAGATGCTGGGCATCTTTATTCACTCCTAGAGCAATTTTTTACAGATTTGAGAAGGGTTTACATGATACAAAAATAAGTGTTGCGGTTGTTGTACAAAAAATGGTTAACTCTGAAATCAGTGGAATTGCTTTTTCAGTTCACCCAGTAACTCAGGATAGAAACCAACTTATTATTGAAGCTGGTTTAGGTTTAGGTGAAGCAATAGTTTCAGGGCAAATCACTCCTGATTCTTATGTTATTGAAAAAAATCCAAAGAAAATAATTGACAAGAATATTAGTGAACAAGAGAGAGGATTATTTAAAGTTGAAACTGGTGGAAGCGAGTGGAGAGAAAATCTTCCAAGAGGAAAAGAACAAAAACTCACTGATAGACAAATAATGGAACTTGCTGAAATAATTTTAGGAATAGAAAAACACTACGGTTTTCCTTGCGATATCGAGTGGGCATTTGAGAATGGAAAATTTTTCATCGTTCAATCAAGACCAATTACTACATTAACTGATAAATCAAACGATAAAGAAATGCCTAGTGTAGTTGAGGCTAAAAAAGTTAAAGAAAAAATTAGTGAAAAAAAGGTTTTTGAAAAATATTCAATTGATTGGGCAAAGAATTATTTAGAATCAAATGAATTTGACATTAAGGAAGCAAGATTTTCAATTCCTGTCGGAGAGATCCTTTTTACAGTTTATTCCAAACCCAATTGTTTTGGGGATGATTATGATCCTATATTTATTCCTTACTCAAATCAAAAAGGAAAGCAGATTCTTCCTCTTGAAAAATACAAGAACCTTGAGAGACATTCTTGGATTGAAGCGATTAAGAATAGAAAAAAATTCATGAAAGTTTTAAGAGAAGCTACAAAGATTCAAAAGAAAATTAATTCAATTTCAATTCCTCAAAGTAAATTGTACAAGTTAAATCAAAAGAAACTTCATTCATACTATAAATCTTTAGTGAAACTTACTTGTAAATGGTGGAAGTATGGTTCAATTGCAGAGGATAAGGGACTTGTTGTTGAAGAAAAATTAATTCCTCTAATTGTAAAGAATCATGCAGTTTCCAAAGAAGTTGCTTTAGATTATGTTTCAGACATGACTATGCCTCTTGAGCTTTCAATTTTTAGTAAAGAAAGAATATCTTTTTTGGATCTTTGCATGAAAGTAAAGAAGAATCCAAAACTTATTGAAAAAAGAGATAAGAAGTTTTTCAAAGAGTTAAACAATTATTCAAAGAAGTACTTTTATGCAAGAACCTCTTTTTATGAAGCGGTTACACTAAATGAAGGGACTTTAGTAAATCTAATTAAAGAAAATATTGAAAAAAATTCTTTTGAATCTCTAAAAAGCGAATTCACTAAACTTTCTAGTGGAGTTAAGCACTTAAAGGAAAAACAAAAAAATTTCAAAAAATTGTTTACTCCAACAAAAGAGGAGAAGGATTACTTGTGGTATTTTACAATAATGCACTCTTGGCAGGATGAGAGAAAAGTTAGTATGATGACTCACTTTAATTATCTTGCTGAATTATTAAGAGAAGTTTCAAACAGAACAAAAGTTGATTATGATACAATTGCTTTAATGACTCTAAAAGAAGTTGAAGATTTGATTCTTGGAAAGAAAATAGATTTGAATGAAGTTGCTTCAAGAAAGAATGGATTATTTTTTATTTATACTAAGGAAAAAGTTTTGAGATTTTATAAAGAAGAAGCAAAAGAATTATTCAAATCAATTCCTTCTGCAGTAAAATCAACTGAAATAATTAAAGGTGCAGTTGCGTGCAAAGGGAATGGAAAGAGAATAATTGGTAAAGTTAGAATAGTTCACAATCCTGCAAAAGATATTTTCAACGATGGAGAAATTTTAGTTACAACAATGACTCGTCCCGAGTTTGTTCCAATAATGCAAAAAGCTTTGGCAATTGTAACAGATGAAGGTGGATTGACTTCTCACGCAGCAATTGTTTCAAGAGAACTTGGGACACCTTGCGTAATTGGTACTAAGGTTGCAACACAAGTACTCAAAGATGGGGATTTGGTTGAGGTTGATGCGAATAAAGGAATTGTAAAGAAACTAAATTCTTTTTCAAATTAGGTTTTTCTCTAACCTTTATTGTTTTTAACTCCTTTTGTTCTATTTTTTTGTATTGATTGTTATGTCTGAAAGCAAAAAATTACCTGATTATACTAATCAGCCAAGTGAATGGTATACTCAAATAATAAAAGAAGCAGAGCTTGCTGATATTAGATATGGTGTTAAGGGTTGTTTAGTTTTTCAACCTTGGTCAGTTGAAGCAATGGAATTAATGTATGATTTTCTAGAAAAGGATTTGAAGAAAAGAGGGCACAAAAATTATTGGTACCCAACTTTGATTCCTGAGAGTTATTTTTACAAAGAAGCTGAGCACATCCAAGGTTTTTCTCCTGAAGTATTTTGGGTAGAGAAGGGAGGAGATGATAAACTAGAAGAGAGGTTAGCTTTAAGACCAACTAGTGAAACTGCTTTTTACACAATGTTCTCTTTATGGATTCGTTCCTACAAGGATTTGCCATTTAGAACTTATCAAAGAGCAAATGTTTTTAGGTATGAATCAAAAGCAACTAGACCATTTTTGAGGAGTAGAGAATTTCATTGGATTGAGACTCACTGTGCTTTTGCTACACAAGAAGAAGCATTTCAAAATGTAATGGATGATATGGAGTCAACAAAAAGAGTTGTGTTTGGAATTTATGGTGTTCCAACTATTGTATTTGAAAGACCTGCTTGGGATAAATTTGCAGGGGCTCATAGAACTTTTGGGGCAGATGCTTTTACTCCTAGTGGTAGAGTAGTTCAACAACCAAGCACTCACATGATTAATCAACATTTTGTAGAATCATTTGGAGTAAAATATACTGATAAGGATGAATTGGAAAAAACTCCTTGGACTACTTGTTATGGCCCAGCTATTTCAAGAATATTTGCATCCGTTGTTTTAACTCACGGGGATAATAAAGGATTAAAATTTCCTTTCGAGATTGCTCCAAAGCAAGTAATAATTGTTCCAATAATGATGGAGAAGGAACCAAAAGTTTTAGTAAAAGCAAAAGAAATTTACAATAAATTAGAAAGTGCAGGGTATAGGGTTGAAATTGATGTAACTGATAAGCGTCCTGGTGAAAAATATTATTATTGGGAAATGAAGGGTGTTCCGCTGAGAATTGAAGTTGGCCCAAGGGATTTAGCAGAAAATAAATTAATGCTTTATAGAAGGGATACAGAAGCTAAAATAACAATTGATGAGAAAGATTTGATTAGTGAAGTTGCAAAAAATGGAAAAGAATTGAGTGCAAGTTTAAAAGCTAAAGCGAGTTCTGACTTTGAAGGATTGATTAAGGATGTTAATAGTATTAGTGAAGTGAAAAAAATTGTTGGTAAAGGAATTGCGAGAGCAAATTTTTGTTCGGTTGAAAGAGAGGGAGAGAGTTGTGCAGAAATTATAGAAAAGGAAACTGGGGGAAAGATTAGGGGAACTAGAATTGATGTTGAAGAGAAACTAATTGGTGAAGGTAAGTGTGTTGTGTGTGGTAAGAAAGCAACTAAAGTTGTTTACATTGCAAAAGACTATTAGTTAAATTGTAACTTGAATAAGTTCTGCTTTTGGGTGCAGTTCATTTGCTTCTTTAACTACACTTTCCAAGTAAGCTAAAATTGCTTCTTTGACATTTGTAATTGCAGCTTGTTTTGTTTTACCATCGGAAATACAACCTGGTAAATCTACACATTCTGCAATGAACAATCCATTTTGATCTTTGTATAATAAAACTTTGTAATCCATACTAACCATATTGCTCACACCTCTTTTTATCACTTTCTTGAGAAGAACATTAAGTATTCTTCTTTAGAAATTTTAGATTCTCTTAATATTGCTAAAATAGTTCCTATTGGTAATTCATTTCTGAAAGGTACTACAATTCTTGATATGTTAGGGTTTATTAAAACAAAATGACTTCCTTTGGAATGGTGAAGGCAATAACCTTTAGTTTTTAGGAAATTAATAAGTTCAGTTGAAGATACTTGTTTCATATTTAAAATTAGTTAAAATTTTTTATTTATAAAGCAATTAATAGTTTTCGTCTTTTGTCGAATCAAATTCAGATTTTTTGTTCCCAAACTTCAATATCTGAATCATCTATTTTCTTGTCATGCATTTTAATGAAGTCAAAATTTGTTTTTTTGTAGAGTGTTTTTGCTCCAACATTTTCTTTTTTTACTAACAAAAATATTTTTTGTATTCTCTTGTGTTTGCATTGGTTTATTGTATATTCTATTAGAGTCTTTCCTATTCCTTGGTCCCTCCAAGCATCTTCTACAAATATTGCGTTGAGTCGTGCTTCTTGCTTTTGAGTGAATAATTCAGTTTCGCAAAAACCTGTTTGTATATTTCCTTGTCTTGCAACTAAAATACAAAAATTAGGGTTATTAATTTTTTCAGTAATTTTTTTCTCATTAAATTCAGTATAAGGAAATTCTATTCTTATCACTTCATTTAACCACTCAACGTCTTTTTCGTTTGCTAGTGTTATGTTCACTATTTAATCACTTTCTATCCTTAGCATTTTTAACATACTCATTAATTTCATTTTCACTTACTGCACATCCATTAAACTTTGCGGAGTATAATGCTGCTTCGAGTTCTAGTTTTCCGTGGTCTAGTTCATGGTCAAACAAATCTTGTTCATAGGAAAGGGCAATAATGTCAACGCTTCTAAACATTTTCAAATCAGGGAACATATTTCTTATAGTATTAAGATTTTCTTGGTTTATTCTAACTGGTTCATCTTGTCTTCTTTCAAGAACTTGTTTTAATCTTTGAGGGTTTTCTATTAGTGAGCGAGTTGTTCTTTCATCAACAAACATTGCTTTTGCAGAGTATATTTTTGCAAGGGCTAGTGCTTCTGCTTCTCCTGCTTGGATTATTGTAATTGGCCCGTTTTGTGTAAAAAAAACATTGTTGGATATTCTCAAAATTTTTTCCATTTCAGAATTTATTTGAGAATTTTTTGGAATTGATTTTACTACTTGTTGGTTAATCGCGTATTTTATTCTAGCTGCGTTTAAAGCAAATTTCTTGTTATTAATTGGGTTCCATACACTTTCTTGTGCAATTGTGCTTGAAATCATTAACTCTATTTTGTTTGTTTTTACAAAGCTTTTGAAAACATTCATTAAACAGGTTCCTGATAAGGTAATCATCGTTCCTGTGTCAATAACTGCTTTTATAGTCATTAAATCCCCTCATTCTCCTTGAAGTATTTCTTTTAATTCTTTAACTCTTTGACTCAAGTTTTTTGTTTCTAGTTCTTCATCATGCATTGTAGTTGCTCCAATGTATTCTTGTAATTCTTTTTTATCTGCTCCTGTTAGTTGGGCTGATTGTGCAATACTCAAACCGTATGAGTATGCTAGAGAAGCTTCTTTTATTTTTGCTTTGTCATAAATTCCTATTGCGTAGTTTCCTAATTGGGAATCAATTTTTGTAATGTGTTGGATTACTTTTTTTAGTGATTCCAAAAAAGCTTTTGTGTTATTTTGTTTAATTGCTATTTGTGCATTTCTTAAATCTGTTTTCACGCTTTGCTTTAATCTTCCCCACTGGGGACTCTTAACAAAGTGTTGTTTTGAGTCTATTTTGTGTAAAGCATAAGCAATTACTCCAAGTTCTGCTTTAGCGTAATCATTATTCAGTGATGCTTCTCTAACTACTCTTGAACTAAGTCCTCTTAACTCAAAAACCTTGTTTGATTCAAATAGTTTTAGCACTTCCCCAACATCAAATTCAAGTGATTTCATAACCAAAAAACAAGGGGGTTTTTGTATTTAATAATTTCTTTTATGAAATTAGATTGTTTTTTAACCAGAATTAATGTTATTAATTTTATTGTATTGGTTTTTTTTTAAGGGAGTTTAGTTGGTTTAATATTAGGAAAGGGGTTTTGTTTATGAAGATATTAATTCCGTTGCTTTCTGGGAGAGAGAATGATCCTCTTTTCATTAACTCTATTGATAAGAGTGTTAAAGAGGTTGTTGTGTTGCAGATTGTGGATAAACAGTTTTTACCAAAAGCGGGTTTAGCTATTGGGGAGGTTAGGCAATTTAGGATTGTTGCTGATGGATTAAGAAAGGCATTGTCTTTAAAGAAAAAAAAATTAATTGAAATGACTGAGTGGGGAGTAACTATTCCAAAAATTGTTTCAATTGCTTTGCTCCAAAAAGTTGATTACGTTTTGCTAGTAAAGCAAGATACTCAATTTTTAGAGGAAGTGATTAGTGGTTTGAAGAGTAAAAAAATAAGATTTGAGTTAATTGAGTTGCCTGTTGTTGAAACTGCAAAAAAGAAGTTATTTTAAAGAAGAAGGGGTGTGTTATTGTTAAATGGTTAATGAAGTTTTTTTAGTTTCTAACAAAGTTATTGTAACGGATTCTACGTTAAAAGGAACTCTTGTAGAAAAGGGTTTTGGAGAGAGTAAGGGGAATAAACTTGTGCTTGATTTGTTTGAATCAGTTTTTTTGGTGGAGAAAGGAAAAATAAGGGTTGTTAATTCAAAAAAAAAGTTGTTGTCTTCAACAAAATTAGTTGATTTAGGAATTGAATTTGATAAAAAATTTTATCCTAAGTGCGTGGTTTATTCTGATTTGAGGGAGAAGGGTTATTGTATTAAAACTGGTTTGAAATTTGGT
>Ga0172381_10001515_pt1 | contig 27097 bp, 37 predicted proteins | sample Leawel6488metaG_FD_119754 | JGI IMG/M metagenome (GOLD analysis project Ga0172381, IMG submission 119754) | Leachate microbial communities from a municipal landfill in Southern Ontario, Canada - Leachate well 64-88 metaG | ecosystem: Engineered > Solid waste > Landfill > Unclassified | place... | reverse complement strand
TGATGGTACGCGAGTATTTTGACAAGCCTGGTGACATGCCGCGCAGTTGGGGTTATCAGAGCATTGCTCCGACACAGGCATATCGTGACGGTTACGACCGGATACGGTGGTCGGGTGACGAGGGGAATAAACTTAGCCAGAAAGAAAGGGAGAAAGACAGATGATTATTAAATTCAAGAGTCAAGACACGTGGGTAATTTTCGGGGAGGTGGATCATGTTGAGTACAGCGACATCGACACAGAGAGGGACGCGATAAGCAGTACCGCTATTGTTTACGATCCTCCAAATGGTTGTGTGACTGTCGGGAAGTCGGTAGGAATTGGGTTCTTCACGAAGAACATGAACGAGGCCACAGAGGTCATAGCGTACACTCCTATCTACCTGATGAACGATCAGGGGCGCACGGTGGAGACTATTCAGTGATGACACCTACGGAACAGTTCTTAACGGAGTTGCTTGATTCTGCTAACGGCAAGGCGGCTGTTGCTGGCCATTGCCAGAAGTGCGGTGAAGAGGTTCGGCTGCTTGTCGATTTAGTTGACGGTGTTCCGGTTGTTGATTCCGTTGCGGAAGATGGTGCGGGGGTGAAGTTTTACTCCTATGCCGGGAAGCCTGAATTTCTATGTGGGTCGTGTATCGAGGCGGGGGAGCGTTTGGGTTCGCCGTGCGAACAATACACCCGTACAGTGGGCTACTATGCTCCTAAGAAGCGGATGAACCGGGGCAAACAGGCGGAAGTGTCCATGCGTAAGACTTATGACATGGCTGCTGTCGTTTAATGGGAACGCTTTGTGTCCCCACTCCCATTACCCGTTTCCTCTATCCCGCCTACTATGCATGGTTGCCTGGTGCAGCCTATGTTTTATTTGCAGAGCGGTTGAACCCGGATGATTTGAGTGATTCGGAGGCGGTGGATTGGGAGTTAATCGACGAATCCGACTTTGACGATGACTATTGAGTGGGTGTTCTTTGGCGAAGCAGAAGGTTTTATCGCCCGCTGAACTGGCGAAAATTCAGGAAGAGATCGAGCAGATTGCGAAGATGCGCGACGCATTGGCGCAGGATAACAAGATTTACTTCTTTACAAAGCCGAATCCGTTACAGGCTGAGTTATTGGAGGCGTGGGGCGACCCGATGTACAAGGTCTTCACCTATACGGGTGCGAATCAGATTGGCAAAACGACGATTGGCGGGATCATCGGGGCATCGGTGCTGTTCGGAGAGTGGCCCTGGAATGGGGAGAAGATCAGTTTTCCCCACAATAAACCGCGCAAAATACGGTGGGTTGGCCAGGGATGGGAAACCCATATCAAGGCGGTTATCATACCAAAGTTGCTTGAATGGTGGCCGAAGAACCGACCGGTGGAAACGAAGAAGAACAATCAGGGCGTGGATTTCTTCTGGAAGGACAAGGCTACGGGAAGCACCCTTGAGATTATGTCGAACTCCCAGGAATCCGATGTTTACGAAGGTTGGGAGGGCGATCTTGTTATTTACGATGAACCCCCGACGAGAGCTATCCGGGTTGCGTGTACGAGGGGCTTGATAGCACGGCAGGGGCGTGAGTTGTTTTGCATGACGCTTCTGAAAGAGGCGTGGATACACAGGGAGGTTATCAAGGCCACTCTGCCTGATGGTACGCCTGATATGTCGGTTAAGAACCTTAACGGTGATATCAGTGTCAATGTGGGTTTTGGTTTGACTCAGGAGGGTGTTGACCAGTTTGCAAAGAGTTTGACGGAGGATGAGAAACAGGCCCGGTTGCTGGGCAAGCCTTCGTATATGTCGTCCCTGGTATGTCCTCGCTTTGACCGTCAGACGCACGTTAAGGAGCGGTTCAAGATACCGTTGGATGCGTTGGTTGACATTTCCATCGACTTTCACCCTTCTAAGAAGTGGGCGATTGTCTTTGTTGCCACCTTTCGGAACAACTTCAAGTACGTTTGCGACGAGATATGGGACCGGGGCAATCCCAAGTACATTTCGGAAGAGATTTGCCGCCGCATAAAAGAACGTTCCTACGACCGGATCAACTCAATCACGATTGATCCACTCGCAAAAGGCGGCACGGATAACGAGATTGACGTTTTTTCCATCATTTCAGATACCCTTGCGGCGAAGGGACTGTCTTTAGAAACCGCATCGAAAGACAAGGATGTTGGTATTTCCATCCTCAACAACCTTCTTTGGACGGAAAACGATATGCCTGGCCTGTTCTTTTTTAGGGATTGCGCCAAAACGATTGAACAGGTTGAAAACTGGATGTACGACCCTGAAACCCTGAAACCCGCCAAGGTGGATGACGATTTTCCCGAATGTCTGTACCGAATCTGTCTAAAGAATACGCAGTGGTATCCGGTCCCCTCTCAATCCGCAGCAAGTCATTCAGTGATGTTGTGATGCCGGAGAAAAACGACAGAGAACGCAAGTTGGATAAGGTTATCGACCTACTGGTTTCCTGCATGGCTAATCGTTGGTTCGGCAAGATCACGATTACTTTTGAGGCTGGTACACCAGTGAACATCAAAAAGGAAGAGAACATTAAGACATGACATCTGAGCAGGAATACTGTGTGAAATGCCGCGAGTGCTGCAAGTGGGTGTGTACGCAGATCACGACACCCTCTTCCGTAGATGCTGAGTTCTACCTAAAGCGTGGTTGTCGGATACTTCGTTATGAGGATGGTGTTTCCAAGTATTTGCTCTACGTTCCGTCCGTATGTCCCAATTTGAAGGATGACGGGTGTTCTATCTACCCTGTACGTCCCGTGGCGTGTTCTGAATACCGTGGCAATGACCCGATTACTTTGGATGTGTGCCAGTGGGGAAAGGTGAGGGATGGCGAACAAGGTTAAATTGAAGGATGACGAGATCATCAGCCTGTTACAGCCGGATGTTGATAAGGCGAGAGCGATCCAGGATGAGTTGGCTATCCAGCGCGAGGCTTATTATAACGCTTTCCGTGCCGAGTTGTACGGCAACGAGCGTGCGGGATGGTCACAGTCTGTTTCTCCCATTGTCTGGGTGCAGCACCAAGCTACCTTATCTTCCTTGATTGAGATATTTTCGGATGAGTTCTTCACGCTTAAATCCTCGGATGAGGATCGGGCAACGAAGTTCCAGAAGTTAATCCGCTATCAACTCTTTAGGAAGCAGGACGGGTATAAAAGGTTTTACGATTTTCTGTTTAACGCCGGGTTGTTCCATTACTCAGTATTTAAGGTCTACTACCGAGAGGATTCCGATGTAGAAACCGAGACTATCGAGCGACTTACAACGGAGCAGATGGTGCAGTTATCGCAAGACCCGTCTATCCAGATTATAAAATACACCGAGGCCGCGACCGATCCCGTAACCGATATGCTGGGGATGGTGCAGCAGCCGTCAGAGACCTACTACGAAAACGTAAAAGTTGCCAGGAAGCGGGTTAATTATGCGGGGCCATGGGTTGACGTCTTGCCGCCGTGGGAGTTCTTCTATTCCCCGGACTGTAAGATTACTGATTGGGGAGGGATTGACGGAAGGCTTGTCTATCACTCCGTCAAGAGGACACTCAATGACATTCGGAAGAAGGAACGGGCAGGGATATACCGGGCGGGGACATTCGACAAGTGCAAGTCGTTAGGTTCTGAAAGGCCGCAGGGCGTCGATGAAATTGCGTTTACATCCGGTGCGGATGATCTGAGCTCTTATTCCACACAGGTTGACAACTCCGACGATCTTTCAAAAGAACTGGTCATCAAGGAATGCTACTGCAAGATGGACCTGGATGGTGATGGGCTCCTTGAACCGTGCATTGTCGTTATCATCGAAGATAGTATTGTTGCACAAGTAGAAGAAAACCCCTACGAACGGGCCTGTTTCAGGATTGGCGGGATGCTCCCCGAACCGCACAAGATAAACGGCATTGCCCCGCCTGCTATCTTGGATAACGATCAGAAGATCATGACCAACCTGCTGCGTTTTATCCAAGATTCAGCGGCAATGAGTACCTATCGCAATCCGATCACCCCGGATGTGCGGATGCAGCAGATGTTGCAGAACCGGAAGCCATTTGACGTTATTTTGGGCGATAACGGAAAGATTGGTGAAGTCCCCGTACAGCCGCCGGATAACTTCATCCTCAAAGCATGGGAGTTAATGAAGGGGGAGAACGAAGAGAAGACGGGTCTGAGCCGGTACAATCAGGGCATGGATGCGGAGAGTTTGAACAAGACCGCAACCGGCATTTCCCTTATCTCTCAGAACTCGGCGCGGCGGTTACGGATGTCGGCAAAGCTACTCGGCAATGGCGCGATTACTGGGTTAATCAGAGATTTTATCTTCATCAACCAGAAATGGAAAACACAAGACCCGATTCAGTTGTTAGGCACTGACATCGTGGTCAATCCTGACGATTTGGACGGCGAGTACGATATTGAGATTGACATCGGCGTGAGCCCTGCGGAGAAACAGGCTTCGGCCAATCAGATGGATTTGCTTGTTCAGTTTGGGACACAGGCTGGCATTCAGATGGGCCTTATGACTCCTATGCACATCCTGAAGGCCCAGAAAAAGAAATATGCACTTCTTAATATCAATGTGGATGACTGTTTTAATACAGAACAGCAGCTACAGGAGCAACTCATGGCGCAGCAGATGCAGCAACAACAGGCCATGATGGGACAACCTATGCAGAACATGGAGGGCGCGAGTGGAGCAGGACCGGCAGGACCAGTTGGAGGCCCAGCGGCTTAGAGGTATTCAGGCGCAGCAGTTCCTTGAGTATCTGAAGACGGAGGGAAAGTATTTCACGATGCTCTTTGAGGAACTTGACGGTGAGTTAAACGTTGCAATTGGCGGGTTGACGCCAATGGATCGTGACTCATTCACGGTTTTGCAGGCGAGACGGCAAAGCCTTTACGAACCGCTACGGCGCATAGAGGTTGATATTCAGATAGGCCAGCGGGCCGCAGAGGAACTTTCAAAGGCAACGAGTATATCAAGTGGAGGGATTTTATAGATGGCTGATTTTGAAGGCGACATCTTGCAACCGTCACCGGACAAGATGAGGCGACTGGAAAAGGAAGTACGTCGATTGCAAGTTGATAACGAGTTGAAGGATGCCACGATTACGGAACTTCGCAAGATTATTGACGAGCAGAAAGAGGAAATTAAGCACCAGAAGGCGGAGGCCAGAAAGTTCCGGCTTCTGAACCATGAAAAACTGAGAAAGATAAAAGGCTCAGTTGAAACAAAGTCCATTGACCAGGGTACGAGGGATGGCCCCTTGGTGGAAGAGAAATCCACTGGTGATACCCCCTTTTCGATTGAGGATTAAAATATGCAGAATTTAACGAGTATTAGTCAGACTTCGGCGGGAACTGTGGTTGTTGCAGGGGGCGCATTCAGGCTTACGAAGAATCCCACGGCGCATACAGCATCTACACTCAGTGTTGGTTTATATGGGACTCCGTTGGTAGATGCGGCGTTGGTTGACAACATCCTGTTCAGTGTTAACTTCTCCACGGCTACGAATAAGACAGCCGCCGATTCTTCATGTATGGCGGCATATATCGGTGTCAGTAATACTGCGGCCACAACCAATAACAAGATTCAGGGTTTGTTGGTTAGTAACTCTCTAGGTTATGACTGTTACGATGCCTATGCTATTCAGGGGCACCTCACTGTTGGGGCAGGTGGTGTTTCGACCCAGAATGCGAACGCTCATATTGCTGGCGTGTCTGGCAAAGTTCTACTGAGCGGAGCCGTTGGCCAGGGGTGGGCGACCGGGTTGCTTGGTATTATTGACGGTACGGGTGCCGTTACAGGGCTGTGTCATGCCATTGCTGGTCAGGTAGAGGCCACGACTACAGCGAACGCCTGTGATGCAGTTTTGTACTTGGGGGCCGATCAGACTGTCCCTACGGCTATCGAATTTGCTGGAACGGCTAAAATGACCAACATCTTTAAGTTTAATGCCGTCGCCGGTGGTGTTATTGCCAATGCTTTAGTCCCTGCGGCCACTCCCGATGGTGGTACGGTTGGTGCCGACGCAGCTCTTGTATGTGATGTCGGTGGGACACCATACTATATCCCGATGTATAACACGCTTCATCTGTAAAGGAGATTTATGGAGTTAAGTGTCTTAGAAAGACTGTTAATTCTCAACCTTAACACACTACCCGCAACGGGTAGCATCGTGACGTTGAAGGTTAAGCAGCAACTTTTGAATGATGTGGGGTTTAGCGAACGAGAATTAAAAGATTATAATATTCGGCAAAAAGGCGAGAACGTACAATGGTCTCCCGATGCTCCCTTGTCAGATATTGAAATAGGGGAACAAGGGAAGAAATTACTTATTGATGCTATGGAAAAATCAGAGTCTCTTACCGAGAATTACCTTTTTCTATACGATAGATTGAAGGCATAACCACTTTTTAGCATACGCTATAAGGCAAACTTAGGCGGGCATCTTGAGGAATCAAGACCCGCCTTTTTTATTGGCTAATCCGCAGGGAAGCCAAAAGGAGAAAACAAAAAATGGCAGATGGAAACATCCAAGCCCCGATGGTGAGTGTGGACGACGGTGAGGTTAATTTTAGTGATTCCGGCCTGGAAATTCTTTCTTCGCTAATCAGCGATCCAGTACCCGAAGAGACTGCACCCGAAGCCCCCCCGGAGAATGCGAAGGCCCCCGAAACTCCACCCGTACTGGAGGAGAAGGAGGAAGTCCCCCCGCAGCAGAAATTCAAGATCAAGGTTGACGGTCAAGAGGAGGAAGTGCCCCTTGAGGAATTGGTTGCACGGGCGCAGATGGGGACGCATTTCACAAAGGAAATGCAAGCCTTGCGAGAGCGCGAACGTGCGCTATCACCCTATGAAGGGCTAGTCAAACAGCTTCAGCAAGACCCGAACCTTAACAAGCATATCGCGGATTATTGGTCTCATCCCCCGCAGCCAGAGCAGCAGCCCGTTTTTGATGATCCGATTGAACAGCTAAAATGGGAAACGAAGCAGGAAACGATCAGGGAGTTTGAAAAGGTTCTCCAGCCCATCCGAGAGCAGCAGCGGGAACTCTCCCGGCAGCAGATCATCGATAAAACGAAGGCCGCTGTCATGTCCGATCCGATGTTTAGGGATGTCCACACGGAGATCGGCAAGTATGTCCAGTCTCTTCCCCGGTCGGTCGGTGAAACGATCTTCCAGAAGTTAGACCAAGACCCGCAAGCGTATCTAGAAATGTACCAGACGGTCCGTGACCGTTTGGCTGTACAGAAACCCAACGAAACCACGGGGATCAAGACAACTCCCAAAGAAGATCACGCACCGCTTTTGGAATCCGGCGGTTCCGCACCGCCTGAATCGGCGGTTGTGGAACAGCGGACGAAAATCGACAAGGCCAAGGCCAGAGCATTGCGTGATGGGAAAACAGAGTCTTTACAGGAGTTCCTTATTACCGGGGGTTTCCTAAAGCATTTAGCATAGGAGATTTATCATGGCTACCACGAGTAAGATCGCAACCGTTTCCGCGACCGCACTGCGGGAGGAATTGAGCGACGTTATCTATAACATTTCGCCCACCGACACCCCGTTTATTTCCAACATTCCTAAAATCAAGACCAATGCGTACAAGCACGAGTGGATTACCGACACCCTGGGTAATGCGGCACTTAACCAGCAGGCGGAGGGCGCGACGGCCAGCGCAGACGGTATCGGAGCCGGTACGAGGCTGTCGAACTATATTACCATTTCTGCCAAATGGTTTGACATTTCCGATGTTTTGGAGGCGGTGAACTCCGCCGGGAATCTGGCGAAGATTTCCTACCAGACGGCGAAGAAACTGAAAGAACTGTCCCGTGACATGGAGTACACCCTTATCAACGAGGCCACGGGTTCCGCCACCGATACGTTCAAATCTTATGGTTTGAAGTATTTTCTTGGTTCCGCCCACGGCACGAACTATTACAATTTTGGCGGGTCGGCGGCGGTAACAAACCTTCTCACGGAAGATCTGTATATCGCCCGCTGTCAGGCGATTTGGGACCAGGGCGGGAAGGCCGATATGGTTCTTTGTCCCGCGCAGCAGAAGAAAAAGATTTCCGCTTTCAACCAGAGCAACCGGCAAACTGTTACCACGGATGCCGATGCGAAGAAGATGGTCAGTGTTGTGGATTTCTATGAAAGCGATTTCGGAGTGCAGCGTATTTACCCCGAACGGTTCTCTTCCGTCGATTCCACCTACTACGAGTGGATGTTCTTCTTGCAGAAGGATATGTGGGCCCTGGCAACACTCTTGCCCGTAAAAGTCGAGAAACTGGCGAAGACGGGACTTTCTCAGATCGTACAGATTAGCACGGCATACACACTTGAGTCCCGCAACGAGGCCGCAAGTGCTGCTCTCTATAATCTGTATAACCAGTAACCATGCAAGGGGGGAGGGATACGGTCCTTCCCCCTTCAACAAAGGGGTTCGTATGGATTTATCAGAAGTAAAGATTCACTCGCCCAACGAGATCGAACACACGGTGCGGATTGTCGAGGATATTGGCCCCGTTATTGATGACAATACCAACCTACGTCTTGCCAACGAATTGCGCCAACGTGGCTGGTCTGATGGCCGGAACATGAAATTAAATGCAAGGGTCCCCCAGTCAATCGTGTGGGCCTGTGAGTTCGGTAACGGGTGTCCCTGTCATGGGCGCAAGTTCAATCTATCGGACAAGCGTGAGTATCGAGATTTTCTTTTAATGCACCCTGAGTTCGTGATTTCCCCGATTGATACGGGGCACAAGGGTAACATTATCATTAAAGGAGTGTAAAAGATGAAGACCCCGGTTTTTGAAAGCATGGGTATTGCCAAGACGACACAGAAGATCACCCCCGGCAATGCCGCAACCGGAATAGGCGCGGAGGTTTACCGCTATGTTGAACGGACGCTTGCCTATACCAGCGGGGGGACCACGGAGATTGTTGCAGGCGACTTGATTGTGGGGGCGACAAGCGGCGCTGTTGCCACGGTCGTTTCCCTTACGCTGACGGGCGGAACCTGGGCGGGAGGAAATGCGGCGGGCGTGCTTACGATCAAAAATCAGGTCGGCACATTCCAGAGCGAAAAAATCAAGGTAAAAGCCGGGACCGACGATGCGACGATTGCCGGGAACTCTACCGTTTCCACTGCCAACTATCCTTTCAAAAAAGACGCACTTGCCAAGGGCGTTTTTATTCAGAATCTTGACAACGACTGCCTCTGCTGCTGGGACGGCACGAATCCAGATCAGACAAGTCTTGTCGGCATTACCATGGCGACGGGTGATTCCTTTGCGCTTCCCGGTACGGAAAACGTTATGCGCCTGAAGTTTATAGACAAGCTCTCCGGCTCGGCAAGTTCACAGCGGATTGTCTGTTATTTCTAATGAACAGAATTTTTGGGACCGTCACATCAAATGAAGTGAAACCCGCTTCTGCTGTTGTGTCTGCCGTGGCGTCTTCTGCCACAAATGTAACGCTTAAGGCGGCCAATGTGAATCGCAAGGGGCTGTGTATCTCAAACGACTCTACCGCAGTGCTATACGTCAAGTTTGGTGCAACGGCGTCCGCGACCAGTTACACCGTAAAGATGGCGGCGGGTGGATATTACGAGATGGCGTTTCCCTGTTACACGGGCATTGTGGATGGCATTTGGGCTTCCGCTAACGGGTCTGCGTATATTACGGAGCTGACATGAGTACGATTGCGAATGTGATCACAGATATACGGGTTGAAGTACAGGATAGCGATTCAACAAGATTCTCTTCCGATACAACGCATATCTTACCGTTGGTAAAACAGGCCATTCGCCGGGCAAACCGCGTCATTCAGCGGAATCATCTTCAATTTGGAAAGAAGAAAGCCGCTTTGACCACAGTTTACGGCCAGGCTCACGTTGATCTTCCGACAGACTTTGACGTTGAATTAAGTCTGTGGAACACCGATAGCCGAAAAAAACTCACCCTTAAAACAGAAGACGAGTATGAGGAAATGTCTAGTTCGGCCACTTTTGATAGTTGGTATCTGGACGTAGAAAATTCCCGGATTCTTCTCAAGGGGACGCCGGGATCAGCGGTGAATCTCGTGTTGTACTACTTTCCCGTTATTGATCCATCAGCGTACGACACTTCAACCACAATGCCGTGGGGGGGGCGGTTGGATGACATCGTTGCCCGATATGTGTCTCTGCGTTTACAGAACATCGACGAGATGAATCTTACCGTTGACACGCAGTTACTTGCCGATCTTGAAACGCAGATTATCGAATCATACAGGCCGCTTAATCCGACTATGATTGAGCGTGCAGGGTGGGTTGACTAATGGCTCAGAAATCGAGCAAGGCCCAATCGGTTATTCCCATATCCATTAAATTTAATGGCGGGATTAATCTCTCCGATGCTCCCGCGAATATCGCGGATAATGAGCTTGTCCGGGGGCTAAATTTTATCTACGATTGTCAAACGGGCGTGCCAGAAACAAGGCCCGGAACGTCCTGTATCAATGCGACAACCGCACTCGCCGGTCCTATTCTAAACATGCACTACTATGAGAAGAGCGCTAGTGACAAATGGCTGGTGGTGGCGGCGAAGGGGAAACTTTATTATCTTGTCACCGCCTCTGGTACGTTTACGGAATTTGCTACATTGCATGATACCACTACCGTGCCCACCTTTGTAACATACAACGCCAAACTGATTGTTGCCGATGGTAGTGCGGATTTGTACCAGTGGGACGGATCAACGTATTCCGCAATCGCCGGAAGCCCCGATGCGTCTGTTATTGCGGTATCAAAGGGCCGGTTGATTACGAACAGTGTAAGCGAACCCGATTCCATTTACCTGTGCGCCCCTTACGATGAAACAGATTGGAATACGGCGACGGGCTCTGCGTTAGGGCTTCGTGCGGGTTACGGCGACGGCATGACAATTGTTGGGGGTGCCGCCTACGGTGACGATATTATTGTGTTCAAGAGAGGGGACCGTGAAAAACGTATCTATCGGTTGAACACAGCCGACCCGACTCCCGCAAACTGGTATGTTTCTGAATTATCGGAAAACAATACCGCACAAAACTCCCTTGCTATGGTCACAGCTTTTAATAACGTGTTCTTCGTCGATACCAACGGATTTAAGAGTATAAAGGGTGTTACGGAATACGGTGATATGCAGACGGACCTTATTGGTGGGAAAGTCAATCCGGCCTTTGCCGGATCAGCAATATGCGATTTTTGCACCTATGTCCCTTTGTATGCGGCCATTTGGTTTGGGGTCTCTTCTCGCGTTTATGTCTACCACAGAATCGCGGACGCCGACGGTAGTGTCCAGCACGCCTTTACGGAGTTGATATTCCAGCAGGGGCGAATATGTTGCCTGTGTCAGGCGGGATCGACACTGTATCTTGGCGGGTATAATGGCTATCTCTACAAGATAGATACTGGCGTTTCGACGGATGGGACTGCGCCCGGTGTTGTGGAAGCCTTCAGTTCTGTTCTCAGGACGAAGCAATTCCCGATGTTTGGCGAGGGGATATTAAGAAAGACAGAGGTCTATTTAAAACCCGTTACTTCCGGGACCGCTATTTTAAGTGCGTTTAATGGCCCGGAAACATCGGTCAATATAAAAAGTGTTGTCTTGCGCGGCATGGGTGAAGAACTTGTCGGTGCGACGGGGGGATTGGATGCGGCCACTACTTTCCTTTTTGATGGCGGCGTGCAGGCGTGGTTTGAGACATCGTATAACAGGGTGCGGGGAAGAACACTACAATTTCAGTTCTCGGTGTCTTCCGGTCGGGTTGGCGTGCAGGGATTGAAAGCGGAAATCGCTCCGGTGGCGGGATAAATGGGATTAGGGAAATTCCTCAAAAAAGTTGTCAAGGTTATTACAGCGCCCGTTCACGTGATAGGCGATGCCATAGGCGATGTCACCGGCATAAACGAGATTCGTGATTACGGCCATTTCGTACACACACCGCCGGAATCGAACGACTGGAAAGAGCAGCTTTCCCGTATCGTGGATATTGTTGTCGATCCAACGGGAACTATTGACTATGGTTTCCGCAAGATTGGGGAAAACGTCGATTGGGCCCGGAAGTACGGAAAGATGGCGGGGACCACTATCGGCTCCATCTGGGGGCCCGGTGGTGCTGCTGCAGGCATGGGCGTAGGGTCGAAACTCGCAGGGGACAGCTACCGTCAGGGTTTTCAGAACTCTGGAAAGGCGGCGGTCGCTTCCTATCTTGGCGGTTTGCTTTCCGAGGCCGCCGGTCCCACAACGGCCACCCCCACATCCGCCTCGACCACGATTCCCGGTGTTACGCAGCAGACTATGACCACAGCCGCCGGAACAAATGCCATACCGGGCGTTGTTTCGCAAACCCCCATGTCATTCGGTAGCTTTGCCGGTTCTTCCCTCGACACTGCCGGTTCTGGTTTGTTGGGGGGGATCACCTCGCGGGAGGGGTTGATGAAGATGGGTGGTCTTGCTAAGGACATTGCCATGCAGGAATACGCCAACAGTATCCAGACCTCTCCACTAAAATCCAGGGATTTGGGATACGGCGATTATTCTTACAACCCATACGATATTAAAAACGAAGATTCGACCGTAACGCCGTTACTAAAAAAGATGGTTGCTGCGGATTCTTTCAAACTTCCCGAAGACTTCCTTTCCAGAAACGAATTGTCAAAAGATTTTATAGATACCTCTGTGTTGCCGGGGACGGGGATGTTTGAACCTGACATTAACAAACAGTTAGATCAATGGACAACAACCAGGGTTCGGGAAGAGCCGTTACGAAAAGCACTTGAAATCGGCGCGGAATACACAAGCAAATGGGACAAGATAGACGAAGCGGAAGAAAAAAAGAAGAAAAAGACGGATATTGGATACAACCAGAATTGGGGCAAACAGGTCTGGTCTAATTTCGGGTAACTAACTATCACAGGCTAATTCGTACCGGATGGCTGTAAAAACCTTGTTAGGAGGTGCTTTATGGCTACTGGCGGTAATTACGATCTCCCGCTGGGGAATCTTGTAAACGGGAGTAATTTACCCGGATCAAATTTACTAAAAGAAAACAATTCGGGAAGAGAATGGTATACTCTGAGCGGTATTCCTGCGGCATCGACGAATCAAGCTCTTGCCTTGGCAAGCCAAGCGTTAACTAAATCTACGGCCTCCCCTTACCCAAGCTATACGCCTTCGCAAGCAATCAGTCCCACACAGCAATCCTACTACAATTACACGCCTAACAGCCCAATGGCTCAGGTACAGGCTCCCAATTACCAGATGAGCGCCGGTAATGCACCGACCTACCAGGGCCTAATGGGGGGGGAGTACGACAAACTACAGACGGCGTTACAGACACCGGGCGATCTATCGGCGCAGAACGCCTACAACACGGGATACCGGAATCTCACGAATACGATGGGCGGAAGGGGCCTGTACGGGTCCAGTATGATGCAGACACAGGCCAATGAAGGGATAAACAGGGAACTGATGAACTCCCTCGCGTCTAATGCGTCTAATGCAGCAGCGCAACGGTACAACATGCAGTTACAGGATACGTTAGCGGGTAATCAGTTCGCCCGTGACATTTACGGTCAGAATATAAGCCGTGAGCAGGATCAAAACAAATACACGGGCCAGATGGCGGAATTGATGAAGAACCAGAACTACGATACGTGGCGTGCTGGTCTTGCGGATTCGGAACGGCAGAGTGCCTACAATAAAGACAAACTGAACTGGGATTACCAGTTGGCCGAGAATCAGCGGAATTGGCAAAACGCACAGGGGGCAGAGCAGTATCAGTATCAGTTGGCGAAGAACGCATACGACAATCAGATAGATGAAATGATGCTCAACAGGGCTCTGGCTGTCGCCGGAAAGGGCGCACCGCTGGCGCAGGCGGCGCAGAACTACCAGTTGGCGCAGCAACAGGTACAGGCGCAGAAGGATGCGGCTGCCAAGTACAGCAATTCGCAGTTGGTGGGGGCTGGTGCGGGCTTGCTGGGCGACTTGCTGGGCTCTTCTACCAAGTCCGGCGGCAGTTTGCTTTCCAGTATCTTTGGTCAATAGGAGCCTGACATGGGAATGATGGATAATCCTTACTACGCGCCCAATCCTTGGGCAGAGGCGATTAATGGTTTTCGCAGGGGTTCAAATGATGCACGTGAACGGGGAAGAGAACGTGAAGCACTTGACATGCGGAAGCAGGAGGCGGTAGCGCTAAACGCCCTGCGTGAACTACAGACTAAGCAGGCACAGCAGAACTTGGATCAAGAAGAGGCACTAAGGCGGGCTGTTGCCGATAGATTGCCCTCTATCGAAGCGCCCGCCACCTATGCGGAGGGACGGGGATTTATGACACACATTGACCCCGGCGGACCTCTCTCCATGCAAGATAAAATAGAAGCCGTCAGTAAGGTCGATCCAAAACTAGGGTTGACCCTTGGTTTGACCAGAGAGAATCAGTTGCTTGATTATGATTCTAAGGTCCAAAGCAATATCCGGCAGGATACCGCAGAAATGCGGACCTTTGAGGGATTGACCGGGTGGCCCTCTTCAATGCGGGGGACGCCTGCTTATCTAAAGGCATATTATACGCACAAGAATCTTGTTAGCCCCGACAGGTATTACCCAACCGCGACAACCAATGGGATTGAGCCATTTAATGCAAGTACAGGCCGATTTGGCAGTAGTGGTGGTTTTGATACCTCACGGGTGCTTCCCAATATGGAATCAGAGGCTACACCCTCTACGTCCCCTTTCCCAAAAACGCACGGACCTTCTATCCTTGGCGGAGCAAACAGCAATCCAGTACAGGCAAAAACAGAAACGAGATACAAACCCCTCCCGACAGCGGACCGTAACGATATAGAAAAGTTGGTCAACATCCGCAGACTGTTAAAAGAGGTCAAAGATAGTTACGCCCCAAGTTACACGGGCCCGATACAGGGAAGGTTAGGGAAACTAAAAGGTGAACTGGTGGATTTGCCAGAAAAACAGGCCCGATTCTATTCTGCTATCGGCAACCTCCAAGACACTGAATTGCGCGGTAGATCTGGCGCTCAGATCAACGAACAAGAGTTCAAGCGTATGCTTGGATTCCTTCCCGGCGAAACAAAACCAGACAAAAACTTCAATAGCCGTCTCGACCTGGCTATCGGACTAGCCGATAAAATGATGCTTGAATACGCCAAATACTACTCAGGGCAGGGGTACAAATTCGACATCAACACGGGAGTTGGCGCGGGTGAACCTAATGGGTTTGAAACGAAAACCGTTGTTGAACGGAGAGTTTCCCCTTCGGGGAAGCGTCTTGTGAAATACTCAGACGGTACTATCGGAGAAGAATAATGGCCGACCTTTCTAAAGAATGGGAACAATCTAAACCCGCCCCCACAGATATTGCGGATGAATGGAACAGATCATCACCCATTAATACCAGTGGTGTTGTCCACAACACGCCGACCGCAAGTGTGAAAAAGAACAATCTCTCGTGGTCAGACGTCCCCATGGAGGCATTGAAAAACATGCCATCCAGCGCGGTTAGTTTTGGAGAGAGCCTTGTACAACCGATCATCCACCCGATAGATACAGCCGCTTCTCTTGGCGATATTGCTGTCGGCGGTCTGGGAAAGGTGATCCCTGGTATTTCGGACAGAGGACAGGAGGGGAACTTCGACGCGGTTGTGGCCTTCTTTAAGGACAGATATGGGACAGAGGAAGGATTCAAGAAAGCGCTAGCGACCGATCCCGTTGGCATAATGGCCGATGTGTCTTCCCTCTTTACGGGTGGTGGTGCTGCCCTGCGTGGTGCTGGCGTTGCTGGAAAGGCTAGTAAACTGGCAACCAAAATAGGAGAAACGGCGAATCCCCTGTCTGTTGCATCTGGCCTAACAGCGCGTCCGATTGCGTGGGCTACAAAAAAGACCATGCCGGGAATGCTGGGAGCAACCACGGGGGCGGGAGCAAACTCCATCAGAACGGCCTTCGCGGGTGGCAAGCCCTTTCGGGATGCGTTACGGGGGAATACCACAGGCGAAGAGATATACGGGCAAGCGAAGGGTGCTTTGTATGCAGTAAAGGAAGACCGGGCCCTGGAATACCAAAAACGACTTGCCGATATCTCACGGCAAGACAATGTTATGATTGACATGAAGCCAATCCGTAACAAGATGCAGCAATTAAAGCAGATGTTCAATATCAGGGATGGGGTTGACGCCAACGGGAAGCCCACGCTTGATTTTAGTCGATCAACACTGGACCGCAACGCGATCAATGATGTCAAAGATGTTATTGAAAAAGTTAATGATTGGGGGACCGACCCGGCAGACTTAACGCCAATCGGAATGGATATTCTAAAAAGACAGCTTGATGATTTCTATTCGCCGTCAAAGAACAGCCGTGCGTTCGTGACATCCCTCAAGAAGGAAGTTAAGAACTCGATTTCGTCAAAAGTTCCCGAATACGAACGAATGCTATCAAGGTACAATGAATCGTCCGGTTTTATTGATGAGATTGAAAAAACTTTGTCGCTTGGGGATAGGAAGTCGATTGATACGGGATTAAGGAAACTGACCACCACATTGAAAGACAACTATGATTTTAGGAATGCGCTAATCAAAAAACTGGATACCCACGCCGGGGGAAATCTCGAACAGTTGATTGCGGGAACAAATCTTAGCGGATGGATGCCGACCGGATTAAGGGGTTGGACAGTGGAGTCAAGCGCTGTGTTGGGGACGTTATTCGGGCAAAACCCCGCATTCCTGGCCTTAATGCCCTCCGCGTCACCGCGAGTTGTTGGCGAATTTGTCAATATCTTGGGCCGGTCTTTGCGTAATTACCAGAAGGTAAAGAACGCGATTCCGGGCGGAGCATCCAACCTCTTGTTCCAGACAGGCCGAATCGCAAACACCGGGCCGCAGATGATACCGTAACTATTTTTTTATTTCTTCGATCACAAATCTGATTGTTATCCCGATAAATGCGACCAGGCAAAGGACTTGCCACCATTCTAAGTGCATCATTTCTTTCACCCCCTATTAAAATAAATTTTACAGCATTGAGGGGGGGGTAGTCAATAGCAGAAATAGGAGGACAAATGGCATACACAAGAGCGACCACAGTAGATGCAAGTTATGGTGGTGATTCGGTTAAACAAGGGGTTTTGGATTGTGACACCGATATTACCAATGTATTCGCGCATCTCAATACGCATGAAGCATTGACCGCTACGCATGGGGCTACAGGGGCGGTCGTTGGCACGACCAACACACAGACGCTTACCAACAAAACACTAACCACTCCAATTATTGCGTCATTGTATCAGAATGCCGGGAAAACACTTCTATTAACGCTACCTGCTGCGACCGATACTTTAATTGGCAAAGCGACTACCGACACGCTTACCAACAAGACTTTCGATACAGCCGGTACGGGTAATGTGTTCAAAATAAACGGCACGGCTATTTCTGCGGTTAGCGGGACGGGCGGTGTTATCCTGGCCTCTGGCGCGTCCTTGACATCCCCCACCATAACGACGCCCATTCTGGATACGCCGTCAATTTCAAACTACACATCTGCTCAACACGATCATTCAAACGCAGCTAATGGCGGTACTCTTGCGACGGCGGCGGAGTTGAACCTGCTAGATGGATCAATCGCAGGAACCGCTGTCGCTACAAAGGCCCTTGTTTTGGGTGCGGATAAAAACATCGACACCCTATCCATTGCGGCAAGTGGGTTAAAGATCGGGGCAGGGGCGGGAACGACAGTCACCGCAACGGCGGCGGAGTTGAACATCCTGACTGGAGTTACCGCAACGGCGGCGGAGATAAATGATCTAGCAGGAAAAACTTCTCCGCTTGTACCCACTGGGGCAATCATGGCCTGGACGACAAACACCGCGCCAACCGGATGGCTAAAGGCCAATGGCGCGGCGGTATCACGCACCACTTATGCAGCCCTTTTTGCGGTAATCAGCACGACTTTTGGCGTTGGTGATGGATCGACGACATTTAATTTACCCGATCTGCGCGGTGAGTTTCTCCGCGGATGGGATGATAGCCGGGGGGTGGATTCGGGCCGGACAATCGGGAGTGCACAAACTAGTGCCAACCTATCACATCAACATGTCGATGGGGTTATAGCGAACCCGGATACTGTTGCAGGCGGCGGATATGCGTATGGCACAACAACCGGCGCTGCGCATACGAATGCATATACCCGAGTCATTGTAAGCAGCACTACAACTCATGCACTAACATCGCTATCTGGCGGCACTGAGGCCCGCCCCCGTAATATCGCACTGCTGGCGTGCATTAAATACTAAGGAGATGGCAAATCATGGATATATACAATTACGATAAGGACACTGGAGAATATTTAGGAATGGGTCAGGCCGATGAATCCCCACTTGAGCCGGGAAATTTTTTGATCCCTGCTTACGCCACTCCGGTTGAACCCCCTGCATCCGTATCCGGTTATGCACGTTGTTTAATTGACGGAGCATGGGCGCAGATTGAGGATCACAGGGGCATAACAGTTTATGACATGGCCGATGGGTCAAGCCTTGGAATAGAAACCCTGGGGTCGATCCCGAACGGATACACCGTACTCCCCCCCTGCGAACATCCTAAATGGGATGGATCACAATGGGTTGCGGACAAGGCAGTGGCTTTATCTGCAAAGCTATCCGCTCTTGCCGCCTACCGTTACGCCAAAGAAACAGGGGGAATCACCGTTAGCGGGGCCACGATTAAGACCGACCGAGAAAGTCAGGCTTTGATTGCCGGGGCAAAGCTCTATTCCGATCTTAACGAGGCCGTCCTGATCGACTGGAAAGCGGAAAACAGTTGGGTACAGATCAACAGGACTGCAATCGTGGCGATTTCTCAGGCCGTGGCCGCTCACGTACAGGCATGTTTCTCGCAAGAGCGGGTACACGCCGAGGCCATCAACGCCCTCACCACGGCAGCGGAGATCGAAGCATACGATTTCACGACGGGATGGCCGGATAATCCGGCAGAAACGATAGCGAGGTAGGCCATGAAGCGATTTATCCTTATCCTTTTAATCCTCCTGATACCGGCGTGGGGGTGGGGGGCGACTACCTTTACCGATGGCTCTGCTGATCATAAGTGGTCAACGGTTGGTAATTGGAGTGACGGCAAGCCGGATAGTGCGGATGCAGTGACGGTAGGTGCTGGAGTGACATCAATAATCGTTGATGAGGCGGCAAGTGTATTAAGTTTTGATACAACGGTGGCTACCGGAAATGTGGCTATTTCAGGAACGGGAACACTCGCCATTGCAGGAGATTTTACCCTTGGTACTGGCGATAAATGGACGGTCACCGGGACAATAACAGTATCGGGCGACAGTACATTCACCACAGCGGGCGTTACGCTTGAGGCGGCTGTTACATTTAGCGGGTCTGGTAAAACATTGACGTTGGCGGATGCGCTGAATATCGGGAACAAGGCACTGACGGTTACAGAGGGAACTCTGGCAAGTGGTAACAACAATATTACTTGTGGTGTGTTTAGTACAAGTGGAAGTGGAACAAAGGTTTTATCTCTTGGCAGTTCTACAGTAGCTTGTCTAAATATGAATATGCAAGGTTCTAATCTTACAATTACAGAAAATACAGCGGCTGTTAACATAACGATAAGTGGAACAAATCTCACATATTTTGGTGGGAAGATTTGGGGCGGCACAGTAAAGTTCATTTTTCCAGATGACATAGTAGAATATTTAATGGATTCTAATACGTTTGGTAATCTGACTATAGATTTTTCTGGCATAGCAGAGACAACTAATGATGGGGGTGCTTTTTCTTTTCGTGCGAATCAAACAGTTTCGGGAATTTTTTCCGTAGTAAGTTATTGTGACACCACAGTTATTCATAGTAATAAGCCCTGGATTAACACAGCTGTCTATGAAGTCGGTACAAGTTATACTATAACAGTTAATGGTAGTGTATCGGTTACTAATGGGGCAGTAGATTTTAGAGATATTACAGGTGCAGGAACTGCTTCCTGGGATTTAAGTGCTGTTCCATCAGGAGATTGTGGGGGAAACTCTGGGATAACTTTTAGAAGTCCTCAAATGTTTTATGTTGTTCTCGGCAATCTTGATGCACAGTTTTATGGAAATGGCGGTACTACCGGGAGCGGCACTAATAATCCAAGTTATGCGACAACTTCAGGAGGTGTTACTAGTTTTGCAAATATACCTCTTCCTCAAGATACCCTAGTTATAGATAATAATACATGGGGTGAATATACAGGGCATACTTTTTTCTTTCATTATGGAACACGAGTTGGGAATGTAGATGCCTCTGGATTAACTAATAGCGGTAATAAGTTGGGACTGCCCGGATATTTATACGGAAATATAGATTTTTCAGGCTCTGGGGCGACAGCTTATACTACTAATCCATATGGAGGTCAGGGATTTTATCCACGATTAAAAAATGAACTTGGTGAAGACCTTACAGTAAATTTGCCTAATACATTTAATAGTTTACAAAAGATATCTATTGGAGGTCAATCAGCTGATGGTGGTAGTTGTGTTAGATTTGGTTCGGGGATTGGGACAGTTAAATTATTAAGCAATATTAGTGTTGATTCCATGTACCTTTGTGATGGTACTTTAGACTTAAATGGCAAAACTGTTTCAGTGAGTTTATTTAATTCAAGTAGTTCTTATTCACGGACAATAAAAGATACTGCCGGCGGTGGGAAAATAGTCCTCAATGGCCTTACTGGAACCCTGTTTGATACGACCACAGCGACAAATCTTACTGTGTCTAACGCTCCCGATATAGATATTGGCGATAGTAACAACACGCTTACGGGTGATGTTACCTTTATCGGTAGCGGAAAGACTTACGGCGATTTCACGGTAAAGAAACACGCCGGGGATTTTGACGCGATTATCACGGGCGCGAATACGTTCGGCGCTTTGACGTTAGAAACACCTGACGACACCTATGCCTATTCTGACCTGCAATTAACCTCTGCTACGGATAACACCATCACTTCTTTAGAGGCGACGGGAACGGCTACGCATACAATCAATCTTAAAGCAACGACAGGCGGCTCGGCGGCGAAACTGAGTGATACGACAGGGATTAACACAGTCAGTTATTGCACCATACAGGACATTACTGTTGAGGGTGGGGCAATATGGAACGCTGAAAAGACCTGCACGGATGTTAGTGGCAATACGGGGTGGACGTGGTTGACGGGCGGCGGTAAGAAGCATCATCCGAAGATGCCTAATATGTTTCGTATTTTACGGATCGGGAATTTAGACATTCCTGAAATTTACATCAAACCGATTTCTTTGGTGTACGCGGGGATATAGAGGATGTGGCGGGGATGTTAGGCCCATCCCCTTGCATTGAAGCCAGCCACATAACAGGCCATAGCACTTAACGGAGCGTCGGTCAAATGGAATTAAACATCGTTCAAATTCTGCTCGGGTTAATCACAGTTTTGCTTGGCATTATCGCATGGGGCGGGAAGTGGGGAATATCAAAGGTTTGCCAAAGTATTGAGGGGAAAGTCGATAAAGAGGATTGCGCAAAAGCTCATCAGTCGTTGGATAAAGAAGCTAACGAATTATGGGAGCGTATTAATCATCATCAGCATAACGGAGGGGGGAGGGTGGTGATACCGTGACGCTCAGACAAAAGAGGGTTCTATTCACGCGGTTAATCGCAGAGTTGACCTTGTGGATTATCGAACAGGGTTACGAGGTCGCCTATGGCCGTGATGGTGAAAAACACATGGCGGGATCGCTACACTATCAGGGGTTGGCGAAAGACCTTATTCTTTACAAAGACAGCGAATACCTGACCATGACGGAAGACTACAAGTTCGCCGGGGAGAAGTGGAAGTCGATGCACGAGCTTTGCCGGTGGGGTGGGGATTTTCGGAAACCTGGGCCAGACGGCAATCACTTCTCCGTAACCTATGAGGGTAAATCCTAATGGCAAGATTCCTAACTAAATTGAACGTGGAGTATATTGATGATGATAAATGGAGACTTATTTCGCCCCTTCTTTACGAAAGCGATATTGCGGGTTCTGTTGCGGTTCCTTCCGGGTTTGAGACTGACTTTGCCTCAGTTCCAAGAGCGCCTTTCGTCTATCTGCTATTTGGTGATGAGGCGCATAAGGCGGCGACTGTGCACGACTATCTATACCGTTCTGAGAAGGTGTCTCGAAAAACTGCGGATCAGGTATTCCTCGAAGCCATGAAGATTTCCGGCGTATGGGCGTGGCGACGGTATCCGATGTTTTGGGCTGTCAGACTATTTGGAGGGCTTTGTAATGCGTAAACTAACACTTTTTGTTACTTTGGCAATGGCAATTGGCTTATCCGCTTGTGCGGCAGTGACATACACCGCACCCGACGGAACTAAGGTCGAATATGTACGGTTCCTGACCGGATCAGATAAGATCGTCGGCAATGTAGGGCAAGCCGCCTTTACCGTATCTGGCCAAGAGGTTAATGTGGAACTCTTGAAGGCGCTGATTAGTGCGGCGAAGTAGCGGCCCTAGTTTCCATCCTGTGCAGTTATGGGGGGGTTACTCCTCGGTTCGGTGCAAAAGTAAACACCGTTCTTCAATCCCACCATCCCCGTAAGTGTTTACCAATCATCTTGCCAAGGTACTCGTTGTAATGCGTCATCTTCTTGTCGTGAAGTTTTACTCTTTCAAAATCCACATCATCGTCGCTTAACCGTTTCAGCAATTCCGCACAAATCAACAGTTCCTTGGCTATCCTCGGAGAATCGACAACGCATCCATGTTCTTTGTGGTGCTTTGCCATTCTCCGCATCTTAAATTCCATGATTCTTGCGAGATAAGACCAATCACAATCGGCATCGAACCATATTACGGGAGTCCATATAAATACATTACGAATACCATAGCGCAAATCGTCAATTCCCGATTTGATGTTGGGAATAATTGTTCTTAGTAGCCACCTGTATGGAAAGTTAAACGGACCGACCTGCATCGCCCCTCCTTAACATCTGGATAACTTTTACTCGTTAATTTAATAGAGTGGAACGTGGTCAATTTTAGGCCATCTAACTACTCGGAATTGAAAGCGAATAATGACGACAAACTGACTCTTAATCAGTAGGTTGTCGGTTCGATCCCGACAGGGCTCACCATTCATGCGGGTTGGCAGAAATGCCAGCCCATTTTTTTGTCCAAAAAGTGACCACCAGTGACCACCTAAAACGCCTTCTTGATCATGTTCGCCATATGCCCCATGACCACGTTCATATAAATCTGTGTTGTCGATATATCCTCGTGTCCCATTGCCTTCTGGATTCCCCGTAAGTCCGCGCCTGATTCCAATAGGTGAGTTGCAAAGGCGTGTCTTAACATATGAGGCGTTACCCTTCTTGCAATCTTCGCTTTCTCCATGGCGTGTTTTAACGGGGCCCGTATATCGGTTAAAACTCCCCCGCCAACCCTGGACGGGAAGCAAAAGTGACCACATGAGTGACCACATTGCAATTCTTTCATCAAAGCGGACAACTTCTCGGACATCGGCACAACCCTTGTCTTGTTTCCTTTCCCGGTAACTTTAAGAAAATCAGGATCAAAGTGAACATTATCCCATGTGAGATTCCGGGCTTCGGCAGATCTTAATCCGGCATGGTAGAGGCAAAGAAAAAGGGCTCGGTGTTTGATCCCCATGTTTCCAAGGATGGCTTCCAACTCTTCATTCGATAAATATGCAGGATCAGGGCGGCGGTAAGGCAGGGGGGCTCTTTTGGGTAAGGGATTATTGCACATTCCCTCGGATGCGGCCCATCTCATCATAGCCCTCAGACAAAGGACCTCAAGGTTAACTTCACGGTTGCGCCCTGGGCTCTCTGTAAGCCTCTTCTTTTCAAAATCACCGATCAGGGTAGGTGTTACATAGTCTGGCAGCATGGACCCGAAGAACGGCAGAATAACGGCGTTGAGCATCCTAAATTTATCACGGTAGGTATGGGGTGATTGATGGGTTTCGACGTACTCTAAGTATTTTTGAGCGATATGATTTATGGAATACATATCGCCTATCTGTCTTTTTAACACCCTCCGGCGGTCCTGTTCGATTAGGACAGCCTCAAGTTTAGACCCGGCGTGGACATTCTCACGGTAACGCTTTCCCTCACGCCCCATGCGGATGTCAATCTGCCATGTATTATCTTTAAGTTGCCGCACACTCATGATCCTTTTTAAGACTTTTCGCTTTCCATTTCAATATCTTTTCTTCCGACTGTTTTTGGATAGAGGACAGCGACAAAGGCCTTTTACCGTCAAGGCCCAAGTGGTGATACATTTCCGTCACCATCTGGATTAGCTGTCTTTCGTCCGCTTCGGTCATAACTCATGCACCCCTATCTTGTCCCGTACTCTTCCCATGCCCATGCAGCCATTAGAACGCTGTCCGCTTCATTGTCGTCAATAGGGGGGCGGCCCAATAGGGTAGTAGCTCGTTCAATCATCTGCACTTTATCGGCCTTGCCAGATCCACATGCCCATTTTTTAAGCGTCGCACTATGGACAGGAGCATATTCAATGCTTCTTTCAAAACACGCTTCCTGGATGCGCCCGGTAAGGTTATTTGCTATTTCCGTAGCCGCCCCTCCCCGGTTGTGGGCAAGCTCATAGCAAACGAAGGAAACACCATCGAGCATCCGGGAAAGCCAACTTCTGAACCTCAAAAAGATAGCTCCGTTACTTTCGCCACGGCGCTTTGAAAAATCCTGCACACCAGATTCATAAACCTTGCCGTCTTTAATCAGCGCCCAACCCGTTTTAGTGGCCGCGTCAATCGCTAGGATCATTCCCCCTCCATCAATTCGGGGTTGGAATATATGTTGCCGATGACGGTGTAATAGAGACCGCATGGCGAAATATTCCACCCCGTTTTCTCCCATTTAACCACGAATGGCTTAACGGCGGGAACGGTCCATTTGGTACAATCAATTCCGACCACATCCCCTTCATAGATTTCCTGGTCGCAGCGGTCATGTAGACCCGTGGAAAGAAGGGGAATAAGCCTTTTACCTGTTTGTAGGTTAAAGCATTGGCCTTTCATGTCAATCACGACATGCCCGCTGTTTGTGCACATATGGTTCGTTTCGTCATTCCACGCCCTGAATTTGATTTCCCGCATTATTTCCCCTCCTTTGGCTCCATGCAACTATCTAATGCAGGGAGAACATCATCCCAGCCGATCAACGCTGATTTAGCCATTCCATAATGGAGCTGTTCGCTGCCTCCAGTTTATCGTTCGCCTCCATGAGGATCTTGACGCTTTCAGAGGCCGTATCAATGTCGTGGTTTGCGTCGGATAGGCCGGCTTCCAACTCCTTGCACCGCTGCTCAAGGGCAGCCACTTTCTTTTGCAGGCAGCCGATCTCGCTTGAGCATAGCGATATATATTCTTTAAGGTACTCTGGATCATTCTCAAACTCCCTGGAAATCTTCTCAAACCAACTTAGTTCTCCACAGGTCTTTGGCACCACTTCACCTCCTATTCTTTTCCATCGAACCACCGTCCGAGGTCTATTTGTTCATACGGTACTGGTGGATCAGCTATATAATCATCTTCAAACTCTATGGTCATGCGTACATCCTTTCCGCACTCAGAGTATCCTGAATAGTGATCCTCTGCTGTAATAACGCAGCAGTACTTTCTACAAAGCGCTGCAAATTCTGCCATGAATTGATCTGTCCTATCAGACATGCTACTTCCCCTCCTGCTCTATAATCGCTTTCGCCAGCGCTTTGTAGATTTCAAGTTCTTCGGTTGTCATTTCTCAGGTTCCTTTCTCCCATTCAGCAGTTCAAGCGCTCCACATATAGACTCTTTGTTTCTCTTGTAAAAACTTTCTATGTCAGTGCTTGAAACCACTGGAAGCCCTAAACGCCGCTGCATTTCCTCCCACGGCATACCATTACCGCTTGTGATTTGTGTAGAATCGACTGGCATTTTCTTCTCCGCAATCTCCGTGATAAAGTCCGCCACCTGGGGGAACTGACCAGAATAGGCTTTAATAAAATCAGCGGCTAATTGACAGTGCTCGTCTGGTGAAAGATTATCCCACCATGATAATATCTTATATACGGGAGCACCTCCTCCTATAGGGGGCTGATCACCATAGTATCCATACTCTATTGCAAATGGATAAAACAGGCTTCTATGTTCCTCCACCACCCTCTCCCTCGCCAGTTTCCAATCGTCGGGAGTGGTGAAGGTTAGGTTATAGCCATAGACGCCTCTATAATCGCACTTCAAGCACATTGGGATGTTATTCCATCCTTCGTACCGCCCATTAATCTTATTCGCTACCATGCCATTCTGATACTCTGGATTCCACTCATGCCAGCACATCCCACATGCCTTCGCCAGGATTTTACGGTCAAGGTCGGTCATCCTATCAAGCCCCTTTCTCTCATACGGTCCTTGATTCCCTTCTTTGTTAACCTCACGGTGCGCCGGAATACCCCTTTGTAAAAAATCCATGGTCCCGGTGTATGCTTACTCATCTAATCTCCTTTGCCTTTCTCTTCGCCGCCTTCCATTGGTCGGACATTGCGTTTGCTATCCCCGTAAACGTCCGACTTCTCTCTCTCCATCTATTTTCTGATGGTGGCAATAAATGCACTCTGGCTATCCTCTCTTCCGGCTCTTCTGCACAAAACAGGTCGTTCTTTCGGTGCGTCGGTTCTAATTTCGGCAGACCTTTTAACCATAAACACGTCGCCTTTGTTTCCCCATGCCCGAACATCCACGGCTGTATGACCTGATCCGGCTTGCGCCATAATGAGGACATGACGCTGATCGGATTTTCGATGGCAATCATTGGAATATCCGCCTTTGCCAGCATCATGAAGAAGCTGGCAGCCGCTTGTTGCCCCCCCCTAAATCGTTTTTCTGCGAAGTATCTCGCCCCCGATACGGCTAAGTCTGTACATGGAGGATGGGCAATCATTAAATCCCATGGGTAGTCAATAACGTCGCGCACATCGCCCTGGTAATGAGGCCCCGGAT
>Ga0172381_10001514_pt1 | contig 27102 bp, 46 predicted proteins | sample Leawel6488metaG_FD_119754 | JGI IMG/M metagenome (GOLD analysis project Ga0172381, IMG submission 119754) | Leachate microbial communities from a municipal landfill in Southern Ontario, Canada - Leachate well 64-88 metaG | ecosystem: Engineered > Solid waste > Landfill > Unclassified | place... | reverse complement strand
ATATACAATGATTCTAATATATATGAAGTTGGTAAAGTAGTTAAAGATTTAGAAGATATTTATATGGTAGATAATGTAGAAGATGATGTATCCGCATTATTTAAAATAACGGATTCTCCTCTATATGGAACGTATCTGTTTGATTACTGGTTAAATTCTTATAATAATAATAATAATAATAATAAACATGAAATAATATATCAATCGTTAATAAACCATTCTCATACAAATGATAATGGCTTAATAGTTTTACAATATATTAAAAATGAATGTAATTGTAGTACTGATGATATATTATATGCCCAATGTATGCACAAAACAGAAAAAATATTAGGTGTTACATCACATACAAATATATATGATTTCGGAATTAAACATGAAGATATAAGATTATCTAGAATAGAAGATAAAAACAAATAAATAAATAAATAAATTAACAAAATAATATTATGAAATTAGAAATTAAACACATTGCACCATATTTACCATATCAATTAAAAATAAGGTCATTTAGATATAATGATGATTTATTCATTGAGGATATTTTTATTTCTGGAGAATTTTTAGATTATTTATTTGAAAATTCACATTCTCGAATTAATTCTCCAAATTATTATAAACCAATACTTCGCCCATTATTTAATTTAACAAAAGAAATAGAAGTTAATGGAGAAAAGTTTATACCAATTGTAATGATTAAAGCATTTGGTGAATTAAAAAAAGGTTTGACTGAAAATGACTCAAATATGCTAGGTTATTTTATTCAAACATGGGGAGATAAATCTAAAATACCATATTGGGCAATGGAATTATTATTTGAATGGAATTTTGACATTTTTAACTTAATTGAAAACGATTTAGCTATTGATATTAATAAAATATAATAAATGTAAACAACATATAATATAATATATTAACTATGAGAGAAGATTGTAATAATATAAGTTTAAAAAATGGTGATATAATAGACCTTCATCAAACAGTTAATGGACAAAATCTATTTGTTGTTTTAAATATTGCAAGTTTGGATATTCGTTACTTTGATAATTTAGATAGAAAATATGAATATGATAAAGAATCTTTATTATCAACACACCCTTATTCTTTTGGTGAAGTAGAATGGGAAATTGTTGGTAATATTCATAAAGAAGATATATAATATGGATAATTATGAAAACAACTAAATATAGAATATTAAATACAAATTGCCGCAAAATTTTTGAAAGCAAAGAAAAGTTATTAGAGTATATTAATAATACAAACATTATAAAACCATATTTATACTCAGATGATTCTAAATCTAAATTAAGAATAAGCTGCACAACTTACTCAGAAGAATTAATAGATTTTACACATAAAATAGATTCTTTAACTTCAGAAGATAAAATAATAATTCTAAATGCACTCAAAAATAAAATACAAGAAGGAATAAAAGTTATTTATACATTTTATATACCTTTTCAAAATCATGAATTAATAAAAATGATTGATGAATTACTTAAATTAGATATGACGGAATTAATACCATTTAAACTATGTACAAATTATAAACCATGTAATTCTGTAGGATTAATTATTCCAGAAAAATATAGTACTCCTTTTTTACCTAAAGGGTATGTTAAACGAAATGTATATATAGGATATAGATGTGATGATATTACTTGGGGTGATGATAATCTAATCGGTAGAAATGTATCACACACCGAATACGAAGCTACAATATCTGATTTTCAATCACTACTTAAATAAGAATATAGAAATAAATATCCGTTGCGTACACTAGGTACAATTAACATAAAAATATACATGTAACATATATGTGTGAGTAATAAAAATAGATATTTTTGCAGTTTTGTTAATTAAGCTAACGAATTATAATAATAAATGTATTAAGAAAATCATTAGAAATCAATTTAATGAGCGTGGTTGAATTATAATAACAATTGGTGTATTTGTATATATTAATATAGATAGTCGATCTAGTGCCCGGCATCGATCTTATACGTGTGTTCTAAACACGAATGGAAACAAAATAGTATATGCAGCATATTAAAATTATAATCAATATTATTTTTCCCATTTTCTCTTACATTTTCCCCCAATCTCACATATGGTTAATATTTTTAAAATTATTAAAATATTTAAAATTTAAGATTATTATAAAATAAACCGTTATTTACTTGACTTTATTATTTTTTATTTGTATGTTTGTATTATGATATAAGAAATACTAATACTAGGAGATTATAAATATGTTCGTTATATACAATATCCACTAATAGGATTGAATAAACAACGCTAGATATTAGTTATATTTAAATATAAATGATTATAGTATAATGTAAAATGCTCGAAGATATAAGTAGAGACTAATATGAGCGTTAATGCGATGGTTCCAATCCCCTATGCTGGGTATTATTAGTACAGGTTCAAATCCTGTTGCTATAATTATTTTTTTTATTATAATTATATTTAATGTTGATTATAATAATTAGTTAGTTATTTTTGCGTACATTATTTTAAAAAACTTCCCGGTAGAGTTTCAAAAAATATTTCATATAATGTATTGATAATTAATTATTTATATAAAACAACAAGATTTTTAGTATATATAAAAATAAAGCTTAATTAGGAATATTATGACAAACAGATTGAAACACAATTTAACAAGCATTATAATCTATGCAATAATCGCGTACTTATTATTAATTCCATTTAAAATGTGGATAACTGGTATATCGATTTCAATATTTATAGGATTCTTTTTTGGATTTCTAAATGATATTATCATTCAGCTTCGCAAATTAAACGGTGAGAAGTTTGAGGATATTGATTAAACCACAATAATACTATAGATCATGGAAGATTTAATTAAAAAGCATTTAGGTATAAATACACCGCAATGGATTATAGATAATTGTAAGTCTATGTTAATTGAGTATGATAATATAAACATACAAAATGAATCGAAAGTTATATCTATAGTAGAACGATTTCCTGGTGAAAGATCTATGAAATCGTTATAACATTATTATTTTATTATATATAAAGATATTAGATCGAAGTACAAGATATCGAAGACACCAAAGTCTATATAATTATTATATAGCCACTAAAGGTCTAAATCGTATGTTAGCATAGTTAGAGTTCTAGGGGTAATACAAAAACTCATTCATATAAATATATAACATTTGTTATGAAAAAATCAAGTAGTGGTCAAATACGACATCGTTATAATATATTTACTGATGTATGTGAGGTATGTGGAGTAATTAAAAAGAAGGTTCCATATGTTGGGGATTCATATAACCCGACACATATTAATAAATATGAGCGATTATATTCTTCTGATGGTGGATTGACATTTAATAAGGAATATATTAATTGTATTAAAAAATAAAAAGTTATTTAAAAACAATTGACTTTACTATTTTAATTTTTGTATATTTGTAAATAACTAATTAATAATTTTATATAATATGGATTTAACGATATTAAACGAGGAAAATTTCAATGCATGTTTATCTGGTTATGAGTTTGCTAATACACATGGTAGTTTATTAGAAGCATGGAATAATTGTGAACGTGGCGATTGGATGTTATGGTTTGCTAAAAAACTAGATTGTGATAACAGATTAATGACACTAGCTAAAGGTAAATGTGCTGAAACTGTAATTCATTTGATGAAAGATCAAAGAAGTATTGATTGCGTAAAAGCTGCCATTGATTTTGGAAATTTTTTAATTGGTGAAGACGAACTAGAAACATATAGAGCTGCTGCTTATGCTGCTTATGCTGATTCTGCTGCTGATGCTGCTGCTGCTGCTTATGCTGCTGCTTATGCTGCTTATGCTTATGCTGCTTATGCTGATTCTGCTGCTGATGCTGCTGCTGCTGCTTATGCTGCTGCTTATGCTGCTTATGCTGATTCTGCTGCTGCTTATGCTGCTGCTGCTTATGCTGCTGATGCTGCTGCTGATGCTGCTGCTGCTTATGCTGCTTATGCTAGAACTAAAAGTAGAAAACAAACTGCCGATATATGTCGAACTATATTAACTGATTTTATAAAAACTAAAATAAATGAATAATAAACACACATATTACACAAATATACTAGAATCGTATTGTGATCGTACTACATTACTTGGGAATGAAGTTAGCGGAAGTGATGACAAGGAAATGTATTTAATAGATGCTGAGTTATTAGAATTAGTATTAACTGATATTAACAACAAAAAGATTGATATACATATTGATTAATTTTTAGCGTACATTATTTTGATAAAACTCTCTGGGGACATTTTGATTTATTAAAGACTTAATAAATTGACAATCATTTGGTTAAATAAAATACAATAAAATATATAAATTTAAAAAAATAAGCTTAATATGAAAATAACATTAGATGATTTAAAAAACAAATGTGGGTATGTATGTAATAATGGAAGTGATTGGTTCACTATTAATAAATTATATGATATTTATATACCATTAAATTCAAAGATCAGAGTTAGTACTGAGTTTGAGTTTAATAATATATCATGGTTATTAAAAAATGCTTATTTTATAAATACATATAAACATATTATATTTGTTCATATAAATAAGATTGAATTATATAATCCACAAACTAATTTATCAATTAAATGTATTGATTATTCATATAAATACAATCTAGAATATGATACGACTGAATATACATTCCATGAATATAATTATAATATTCATGGAATATGTATTAATACGAGGAGATATTCATATATTATAGATTCTAAAAATAATATGAGATTTACATCAGAAACTATTCATCAAATAACTAATGATATTAATAATGTTAATGATATAACAGAATTGGTTATATTAAATAAATATAGTTCAAATACATGTGAATATATAAAGAATATTGATGGTAATTATTTAGAATTACATACTGTATATATTGATCATTCATCAGATATAGTAGTTGATAATATATTTGAATATAATGAATCTGGAAAGTTAACATCTCATATATGTATGAGAAATGGTATAATTGAATCGGAAATTGAATACGTTTATGATAAATTAAATAGACCTATGTTATATCGTGATAAACATGTAGGAATTAGTGAACATACTACAATATATAATTATTATTTAGATAGTGATCACGTATCTTATAGAAACGAGAATCATATATATGATATTAAATTTATAGAAGAGCAATATAAAAAAAGTATAATTGATACTGATGAAAAAGTATGTATTGGTGATGAAGATCCTATTTGTTCTAATCCAAGTCCATCACCAATAGATATTACTGTGTGTACAATAGAAATAATAAATAATTAACAAATAATAAATATAATTTTTTTATGACTATAATACCAATGATCTTATTTATTATATTGATATCACATTTTGTGATTGTAATTTTTAGTTATTATATTACTAAAAAAATATTATATAAATTAGTTAATATTACATTGCCTAAATTTCGTTCAGCAGTATTAAAATATTTAGATGATATAGATGTTGATAAACATATATTACTGATTGAGAATATATCAAATAATTTAATTAGAAAAAATGTATATATTTCTCAGATACCAATAATTAATATTATAACATGTATATATTATTTTTTATTAGTTTCTAAATTAGATAAAAGAATAAATTATATAAATAATTTAATTATTAAATATGATGATATATCTAAATTGATAAATAATGCTATGATTGATGTTGTTAATAAATATACAAATGATAATATATTTATTGATAATCCGGATATTGTTTATAATGAAATTCATTCTAATCACAAAGATATAGATAATAATGATATAGTAATATAACCAACTACATGTGTGTCTGTGTGTATATATCTATATACAGTAAATATGTTAACTACGGATAACAATTCAAATTTTATATGTTTTATGAATGATGACAATTGTGATGGTCCAAAAGAATTTGATATTAAAGATATTCTTGAATACAAAATAACAAGGCATTTTCCATTTATACATAGAATGTGGATACAATATGTTTATACAACAGGTCGTGGGTGGATTGAAATTAATCGACATTACAAATAAAACAAATAAAACAAATAATAAATTAATTTAATATATAGTTTATGGAAGACGGAACCGAAGATAGTGAAAAATTTGATAAAGAAAAATATATTGAAGTAATCAAGCAGGATACTATGATTGATCACACAGAATTTAAAAAATATATTGCATTTTTTGATATAGTATTATTTGGAATAGACAATCAATATATTAAACTTGATAAAGCGAGTTGTATATTTCTTGCCAAGGATGATGATACTGCAAAATATCGTTCTTGTTTCGAAATGTTTCAGACTTGTTTATTGGAAGGTATGCCTGTAAAGAGTATGGAGTTTGTGTCTGTATGTGTGTGTGGGTGTTATAATGAAAATGAAACAGATGATGACGATAATATTGACGATATAATTAATATGTTTCCTGGAAGTGAAGATGGTACATTATATAAATAAAATAAAAATAATTTAATAATATGGTAGTTAATAATACGACTAATAATATAATGTTTCAAAGTGATGTTATAGTATCAAAATATATGGCATTTTTTGACACAAGTAGACAACCTTCGGAATATAGATTTAATTTTAATGCAGATATTAATTTTTTTGATAAACTAGAGTTTCCTTATGATAATTCTAGAAAAGATGATCATGGAATTATTATACCAAAAAGTGGAGTTAAATACAAACAATCATATCATAAAGAACGCGATAACACTTCTAGGAATAGTTTATATGAAAAGAAATTAAAATCAGATGATTTTTCATCAAATAGTTTATTAGTCATATTCGAGAATGTATTAATATATTATTATTATAATTCATATTCAGATGATCAAATAATGGATATCGACGATAATCAAGTATCAACATGTACATTAGTTTGTTTATATGATGGATTGGAGTTGGATTTAGATAAAGTTCGTAAAATATGTAAAGATACATTGATTAATGTTAAGATGTATCCAGCTGATATATTTTTACAATCAGAGATATCACTTCTGGTTGCTGATAAGAGTGGAATTGATACGGTTGAATATAAAGTTAAGAAACCTGAGATTGATTTCAGTCTTAATTATTCTCCAGAATTCATTGATATACATAATAAGATATTAAATCAACTTAAATTAAAAAAAGGGTTGTTTGTATTTGATGGTGATCCTGGATCTGGTAAAACAATGTACATAAGATACCTTATGGATTATGTATGTACTGAACTACGGAAAAAGGTAATATATATTCCAGGAGAATATATATCAAGTTTATCTGGACCAGAATTCACATTATTTTTATCAGATAATAAAAATTCGATTCTTGTTATTGAGGATGGTGATACACATATACAATCACGAGAATTAAATCGAAGGAGTAGTGTTAGTAACATCCTTAATTTAAGCGATGGATTCTTAAATGATTGTTTTGACATTCAAGTAATATTGACATATAATATTCCGACTCAGCAAGTAGATCCAGCATTGTTAAGAACCGGAAGATTGTTAACAAAATATCATTTTGGTAAAATCACCAGTGATCAAGCAACATCATTGTCAAGTAAACTTGGTATAAACAAGATATATACTGAAGATACAATACTTGCTCAGGTTTATTCCGATGGGTGTGATAAATCTACTATAATTGATATACCGGCGGAACATCAAGCCGTAGGATTTAAAATACCTAAAATAAATAAATTACAGAAACATACTGATAATTTATTTAGATTAAAGGAAAATCATTAGTTATTGATTCTACATAAAATGAAAAAAATATATTAAATAGTAATGATATGATAGGTAAGGGTATATATCAAATACGATGTACAATAAATAATATTGTTTACATAGGAAGTACTAATGTATCATTTCAAAAAAGATGGAATAAACATAAAAGTTCATTAAAATCCAATAAACATGATAATGTATATTTACAGAAAATTTGGAATGATGTAGGTGAAGATAATTTTATATTTGAAATATTAGAAGATTTATCACATATAGATGATGTAGAATATATAAGATCTAGGGAATCGATTTATTTAACTCCAGTTTTCAATAAAGGTAGAGATTTTTGTTTTAATCTATCAGATCATATTAATGGCGGAAATACAGTAAAGGATCCAGAAATTAGAAATAAATTATCTAATTCGATTAGAGATTCATATGATGACGAATTGAGAAATATTAGAAGAGAACATGCATATAAAAATAATACAATTAAAAATGCATTATTAAAAGTTAATACTCCAGAATGGAAAATTGCACATAAATTAGCTGTTCAGAAATTAGCAAAAGATCCCACATGGATAAAAAAGATGAAAGATATTGGAAAATTAACATCAAAAAAAGTTGGTAATAATCTTGGAGAAACATTCGATTCTATTACTGAAGCATCTTTAAAGACTGGATGTGCTAGATCTAATATAAGACAATGTATTAATGGAAATATAAAATCGTCTTTAGGTAGAGTGTGGTTCTTTGTTTAAAAATATTAAAATATAAATGCATGTGTGTCTGTGTGTATGACTATATGTATGTTAACTACGGAGGATAACATATATCATATATATGTATTATATAAGAATATCACATTTTAAATAGTTTAATAATTTTAAAATTATTAAAAAAATAATAAACATTTAATTTTTTTAACCTCAACAAATAAATATAATAATATATATTTATTTGTTGAGGTTTTATTTATATATAGATATTCTCATCATTAAAAAAAGGATCCATGTTAAATATTAAAATCTAACATGGATCCAGAAGTGTGTATTAAAAAAAATATAGTATTATTATTTATATACTGAGTGGGTGATCAATTACTATTGGTAGTTTACTATGTGTGTCTTCTTTAATAATAAAGAATCCAGGTTTCGCATTCCACGAATTTTCTTCTGAATAAAAATTCCCGCTAAATATTGATGGAACCTTATACCACCTGTAGTGAACCTTGTCTTCATTAACTCCACGTGAATGTAAATGCCCAGTTAGTATAATATTAAATTTAGATACATCTCCATGTTCTATTACTTTTGCATCTAGAGACGTTCCCGCGGATTTTAGAATCTTACGGTCACCATGAGATAATATTAGTTTTGTATTAGGTAAATCATGCGTCAGGATTAAGCAGCTATATTCGATATCATATATTTTACCATACTTTTCTTCTAACATTAAAAACACAAGTTCTGCAATAGTTGATTTGCGATCTATTTTATTATCTGAAGTCGACCGGTCATGATTCCCTCCGATGAGTTTAATATTTTTTAAATTATTAATTTTATTAAAGAAATCGGATAATACAGAATATGCAGCAAATACAGCTTTAGCTCCATAGACACCAAACTCCATAGACTGCCAAGAATTTGGATGATTCATCCCTGTAAAAGATTCAATAAGGTCGCCGAGTACAGACACAGTTACATTTTTACCATGTTGTTCATTAATACGATCAGCAACTTCAGATAACCTAGCTTTTAATATTTCCATATTGAAATCAGGAGTCTTCAATAATCCTTCACTTTTTGCACCGACATGTAAATCTGCAATTGCAGCAAATACATCTACGGGTGAATCTTTTTTACATACGGATGTGTTTATTTTTATAATTTCACGATCAGGAAGTAATGAGTTTAATTCATGAAGGAATTCGTTCGACGCAAATTTATCAATGCTACTATCTCGAATTACTTTTTTATACTCTTTAATTGTATGTTTTCTAGCTTCATCTTCAATCATACGATTTTTATCGTTATATTTCATTTGAAGCTTTTCCTGCATCATAGTCTGCAAGTTTTCCGTCGGAGTTTTATCCGCGGTATATGGTGAAAATATATTTGACTTTTTGTATAACCATAATGTAGCCTTTATTGTATTCCACTGCGGGATACTGAATCCATGTTTACGTCTAACTTGTTCCTGGGATAAATCTAATCCGAAGACTGAATATTCAAAGAATAATTTATCAGCGTCTTCTATTGATATCTTTATTTTACCAGCTTTCTTTGAGTCCCAGATATAATGGTCATCAACTATCTGATATTTTTCACCGGTATGTGTGTCATCGATATCGATTGTTTTTTCCGAAGGAGATTTATGGTCCCTTTGTTCTGACATAAGTTCATATATCATCAGCGATAATGTTTGTAATTTGATTTCCATTCCTGGATTTTCAGATAGAATTAATTTAGCTAATTCTGTAGAAGACATACCCGAATTTAAATACTTTTCTGTATATGTCTTGATGACATTTAGATTATTATTATTCATAAGATATAATTATATATTTTTTTAACACATTGTAATATAGTATATAATGTGTTATAGGTTTTCAAAAAAAATATAATTTATATAAATACTGCGTCTGTGTGTATGAATATATGATATATGTTAACTACGGATGATAACATATATCATATATCTGAATAATGATTAATAGATATAATGCGTTAATATTATTAAAGTTTTTAAATTATTTAAAATAATATGGAATTTACATTAGAAGAATTGGATACTGAAATATGGAAAGATATCAAAGACTATGAAGGAATATATCAGGTTAGTTCAATCGGAAGAGTACGTAGTCTTGATAGAGAAGAATTTTATTATAATGATCATGGAACTAAATGCGTTAGATTTCGGACAGGTATGATATTGAATCCTGATATTGGAAATAATGGATACTTTAGAGTTAGACTTAGAAATAAAGAAAATACTAAGAAAATGTTAGTACATAGATTAGTTGCATTTGCATTTATTGATAATCCGAATCCTATAGCATATGATATAATAAATCATAAAGATTCAAATCCTGAGAATAATAGAATATGTAATCTTGAGTGGTGTGACCAGAAGTATAATGCTCAATATAAGTTTACGAATAACAATTATTCACATAAAGGAAGCAAACATCCACAAGCAACTATAACGGAAGATATAGCAAAACAAATATATATCCTTGGTCATAGTGGTAAGTATACAAATATAGAATTATCTGAAATGTTTAATGTTCATAAAAATATGATTAATAATATAAAAATTGGACATACATGGTCACATGTAACTAAAGATATTGATATTGAAAAAATAAAACATAAACGTGGTCATAGAATTAAAACCGATCGTGGTGAAACTTTTTATTCTATAGCAGAAGCTTCCGAAAAAGTTGGAGTTGCATCAATTGGTATTCGTAAATGTTTAAATGGTAAACAAAATACATCTGCCGGTAGGAAATGGTTCTATGATAATGATATCGACTATAAAGTTTAAATATTTTTAAAATAATTGAAGATAAATAATTAAAACAAAAAAATAATATATATTATGAGCGATGCAATTAAAGCACTATATGAATCAGAAGAACTCGTAAAGGTCTATGTTCCAGACTTTTCGACATTTCAAGCGGATCCAGATAAATGGTTAAGTCAACTTCCTGGATACGGTGATGAAACTTTTGGTGATGAAACTGATCCACAAGCACAAACTGATGAATTCGAAGCGGGTGCTGGTGACGTACAAATGCAAGGTCAAACAGATACTGGTTCTCAAAGCGAAGTTGGTGATAGTTTCGGTGATACTGGAGCTACAGGTGGTGAAACTGGAGATGATACTGGAGCTGGATTTGGCGACGCACAAACTCAGACACAAACTGATGAATTTAGTCAGACTCAACCGGATGGTCAAACACAGACTGATGAATTTAGTCAAACGCAAACTGAAACCCCACAAGGACAAAATGATGAATTTAGTCAAACTGAAGAAACGAATGATGATGAATTTAGTACTGAAGAATCTGAACCAATATCAGATGATGAAGAAAAGAAAGAAGATATATAAATATAATTAAAATATTTAAAGTTTTTAAAATAATTAAAATGGTCCATAACAATATAAATGTTATGGACCATTTTCTTTTATAATATGTGTGTATGTGTATGTATAATTATTAATATTTTTAAAATATTTAAAGTTATTAAAATTTAGTAAATCTACATTTGCACAATAAACCACATTAGTTTATTTAAACGAAAAAAGGTTTACCAACAACATTTAATAGTTGTCGATAAACCTTTAATATAAATTTTTCCGTTATGAATAAAATCAACTCTAGCCATATACACTTGCGTGTATATTTTATATTATTGGTATGTATGACGTAACACTTTTCATAAAAGCCTAAATTCTACGAACCATCTATACATATTATGTGGACTAACCACTTGGACTTTTTTACTATTTGGGGCTACCAAAATATTATATTCATAACACCGAATAATGATTAGTATATTTGCAAATTCTACCACGATACCAACGATGCGTATCTACATTATTCCATACGTTTGTTTAACACGATATATATAACGACATCATAATAATTTCAGTCGCTCATATATTCTTCGTTAATTTATTTATGTATTCTTACATTTTCTTTTTAATCGTTCCAAATCTTTTACCTTTGGTTCTTCTGCATTTTTAGTTAAATCGATATATTCCATATCTGTTACACGAGTTGTCCATGTTTTATATGTTATTGGACTAGTATATGTAACATTATATGCACCACGACCTAAGAATATAAATCCAAAGTCAGATATTGATATTCTTTTATTATTATAATTTTTAAACATATCTATGTGTGTATTAAATTAAATAAATTATTTTTTTATAATCCTAAGAATAATATTTTTTCATCTGCTAAATCAAAACCATTTTTATTTTTAGCACTACCAATACTTAATAATTTTCCACCCTCGATTTGAAGTGATTGTGGTTGATTGAAATTATTACCATTGTCATTGCTCCCGAAGAATGTTAGTTTGTTTACTAAATCCCATACTGTAATTCTACCAAATGATGAACTTTCACATTTGATATATGATTTTTGACTTGGAGATAATTTTTCAATATCAAATCCTTTAGCAAGTAATTCTTGTTTACGAATCATGTATTGAGTGAAGTGTGTGTTGATGAATTTAGAAATGAATATATCAGTTTCTTCTTTTATCATACCTAATGGCATCTTAATCTTTGAAATAATAGATTTAATTCCATTTTCAACCTCTGTAAGACTAGCTGTTGTATTTTGTGCTTTCTTAACAAGCAGTTCAAATTCCGTTGGTATAAATCCATTCATACGCATTCTTTGTATGTGTGTGAATAATCTTTCAATTTCACTTGGAGCAACACTACCTAATGCAAATCTTGAAAATTCATCTAGTATTGTATTTCCATTTGTACAAACAAGTCTATATGCAAAATTATTAATCTCTGTGTCTGAAAGTTTATTTGTTAATCTGATACCGAATTTATGAATTTCTTCATCAAGTCCTAGTATTGCAACTGATTTTGGATTAAGTAAACATATTTCAGAAACTCCATTATTTTGCACATTACTTTCGATTACATCTAATCCATATTTATTTACTATTGATTCTGCAACAGCAAAGAAGTTTTTATTTGACATTCGACCTTTATCATTCTTTGTCATATCAATAACTTCGTTCTCATGTGAAATTAAAAGTTTCAATTCTAAATCGCAGCTTTTACGTTTTAATGAATTAAGGACATTCACTATATCAGCAATTACATTTGGATTCTCGGTAAATGAGGATTTTAATTTCTTAGATATACCAACATGTTCAAGAAACTTGGATAACACTTCATTGCTCACAGCAACTGTTTGTCCTTTAACTTCGATTATATTTAATTCAAAGCTATCTTTATTTACCTCTATATCTGATAGATTAATTCTAATAGACTTTGGTTCGTATTTAATTGCAGTTTCTTTTGATTCATTAAATTCTAATGATGATAATGCAGTTTTTCTCATAGTCGTAATCGTTTAATATTATTTATTTAGTTAATTTGGTTGGTTGGTTATTATATATGTATCTTATTGAATTGTAATAAAAATAGATTTAATGTAGTTATTTATATCTGCAATCTTTTTAACATCACCTCTTTCATCGACAATTGAAGATAATTGATAATGTTTACCGCTTCGTATAGCATCAGCAGTAAGAAGAAAAAATGCTTCAAGAAAATTGGAACAATTACATTCTAATTGATGTGTGTCATTTTCTTCATTTTTAAAAAATCCAATATATTTATATGTTTTCATTTCTATGAGTATTTGTTAATATTATTTATAAATCAAAGATACATTATTAAAATATATAAGTCAAGTATTTTTATAATATTTTTAATTTTCCAACTCTTCTACTAATTCTTGAATTTCAACTGCAACATTCATCGGTACTGCTTGAATAACAATATCATTATGTTGTGCCATAAATTCATTATCAAAACGCTCCGAATCAAATATAAATTCTTCTTCATCATTATCAACATCATTTATATTTTGCATTTCCAATAATGTATTAATATTATTGAATTGTTGTTTCGCTATTTCTTCTTTACTAATTGAACGTGAATGAATTTGTGCATTAAATCTAGTTTCATCATATTCAATACATTTATTTTCTTTATTATAATTATAAAATATTTTCATTCTTTCCATATCTCCACCTCGTCTATTTTTAGAAAACATCATATATCTTTCTCCACCCTCAAATCTACATTCCATCATTGCAGTTACTGAATGCTTTAAGAAAGTGCTACCAACATAATCTCCACCCTTTGTCATGTGTTGGATAGCGATAATTGTTTTACCATATTTCTCGGCACTTGCTATTAATAAGTTCAATAGCATATGTTGTGCTTCACTTGGTTTCATTCCACAGTATTGTACAAGTTTTACGAGTAAATCTTGAAAACTATCTAATACAATAAAATCAAATTTATCAGAAAGAAATATATCAATAAGTGCTTGTACTGCACGTCCTGCAATTATATATGACATTAAAGGAATGGTTGGAACATTTTTAGCAATTGGATTTTTCTCAATATAAAAGAATAAATCACTCTTCATCATTTCAACAGAAACGTATGCATAATTTTTATTGGGATTGTTTAATGGACATGTTTTAAGTTTTGACATATAATCCAATACAACTGTTGATTTACCAACTCCACTTTCTCCAATAAGAAATATAAGATTTCTATTCATCGCACCTTTACCAATTTCAGTTGTAGAGAATATTTCATCAATGAATGTATCTGTTTGATAAAAATCATACGTTCCATAATCCATATTACCTAAATCAACTGCACAAATATTCTCATCACATTCTGTAACCTCTTGTAAAGATTGCATGATACTCTGTGTCTGTGCTTTGATTTCACTTGCAATATTATTATTACCAACTTGAATTGTATTCGATACTTTTTTAGTTAGTGTTACAACTCCTTCGGGAATTTCAAACCCAAATGTTTCAACATCTGTATATAACTCAAAACTCCCATTAGTTCTAACTTCATTTACAATTGAATCTATATATCCTTTACACGTTGGATATGTAATAGAACGCTCTCCTTTATTTTCTGCTTTAAATGTTCGCTCTATATCCGATATGCCTTGTTTTGGAGAATATGATTGATAGTTAGCAAATGAATTACCATTTGATTTAACCGCCCACCATTGTCTAAAGAATCTTTCGTTTGATGTAATACCTTGTGTTTTTGCCATTGTCGTAAATATATTAAGTTTAGTTAATAATTATTGTTTACTAATTGTTTTACAAATGTACAATAATATTAATAGTAAAGTCAAGTGTTTTTTAAAATTATTAAAATTTATTATTTGAATGACTTATATATCATTCATTATATAACAATAACATAATTAATGCACGATAACTCATACGGTGTTATTATGCAATATCTTTGTTATTATATACAAACATACCAACTTATAATTATAGTGTCTTAAAATTAATTTAAATGCGTCATAAAATAATTCAATAAACGATTGACATTACTATTTTAATTTTGTATATTTGTATTGTCGACTTTAAATGATGACTCATTGTAATGACATCCTCCGTAGTTCAATCCTACATAATAAGTAACTACGGAGGATCATTACATAAAAAAACCTCAACCAATCCGGTTGAGGTTTTTTAATTTATTATTTGTTTTTTATTCTACTGATGTAACTTCAATATAGAAGAATGATTTATCTCCTTTGATTTGCCGAATCAATTTTCCATTTATAATTTCTATTTGATTGAATTGGTCTTGTTTCCCCTGTGGCGTTAACATTGTACCAACAATCATTGGAACTTTTGTATTGAACTCAATTGAAATTGATTCTTCAATTACTGCAATACGTTTGATGCCTAACATACTTTTTAGGCATTGTGGAAAGTCGGAGTTTTTAATTGACTTGTCAGATACAACACCAATCAATAATATATCTCCTTTAAGGATTCCATTGAATGTAACCGCTTGTTGAATATTGTCAGTCAACTGAAAAAGTAATGTCGCTCGGTCTATGTTTGATTGTTCAAACACTTCTTGTTTTACAAAGAACACTATGCGTGATTGGAGTGTGTGTATGAGTACATCAACTTCTATTTTATTAGAATCTGTTACGTCAACACTTTCGATTGAACATGAACCAAATATACGCTCACATATTTGTTGAGCCATTGATTCGATTTCATTGATTCCATTTTTAACTAGAGTAAAATCCATAATTATTAAATGTATTAAGTGAATATTTATTCGTTTATTTCGACTTCGATGAATCTTATGAATATCTGTTCAGTAATTAGTTGTTCATAATTTATTGCTTTTTCAAATGATTTTAGTGTATATACACCAGCACCATCGCTATTACCTTTTTGCTCTTCGGCGTGTGATATAAATTCTTCATCACTAAATTGTCCCCATGTTTTATTATCATCTGATGATACACTAATAACAAATACTCTCATTTCTTTGATGATGGGTTCTTCAACTGCAAGCGTAATATATTCCGTATCATGTTCTGATACAATTTTAACTTGTTTTGCAATATTTTCAATTTCAATTTGGAATAATTCTTCATCATATTCTTCAATGTTATTATTTAATTCATCAGCCCTATTTAATAACTGAACAATAATATTAACTTGATTCTCGCTTAATTCTTTTGATGATAATTCAAAATTTAAATTGCTGAATTGTTGTAAATCAGCAAGTTTCTTTTCTTGGGTGTAAGTAAATGATTTCGTTTCCATTGTCGTAAATTTTAAAAGTTTATATTGTTATATTTCTATAAGTCAAAGATAACTATATTAAATTGTAAAGTCAATATTTATTAAAGATTATCAAAAGTTTTTGGTGGATTTGGTCTATAAAATTCTGATGAATCATTAATTAATTCATCTTCAAATATATCAAACGTTAATCCATCTTCAAATTGAACGTTATATACTCTCGGCTCACCATTTTCCCCACGTTCTTCCTTTGTATATCCATTACCGAGTTCAACAATATCCAACACTTTTACATTTTGGTGTGAACGATACCATACTTCTGCGTCATTAGATGTTGATGATTCTAAACAATGATATTCAAACAAAAATGATTTACCAACTTTATCGTCAGTTTTATTTTTCATTATAATCAGTTAGTTTTGATAATTTCGTATAGTCAAAGATAACACATTAAAATAGTAAAGTCAATAGTTATTCAATATTAATTTTATATATAAATCTATCATTTTTTATAATATAAATTCCACTAGATAATTTATTGATATAATTAATATTTATATTTTGCATTATCAATTTACCATCAATACTATAAACATCAAATAAATCATTAATATCAAAATAAATTTTTTGAATATTAGTTGTTATTGGTGTTAATTTATAAAAACTATAATTCCGAAATGTATAATATTCATTTTTAAATAATACCCAAAAATCATATGATTGTGAATAATAATTTGGTATATTATCATAATCATCATCAATAACATTTAAATCTATATAATTCCAACATGATTCTTCATCTTCTAATATAGTTTCAATATATTTAGATGAATTAGAAACATTTGTTATTTCATAATATAACCGATAATCAATCGATAATGTAAAATGTAATTGGTTATTATCAATATAACTATATTGAGTTTTTATAATACTATTTGTTCCAAATGATTTAATATCCCATGTTAATCCACCATCAATAGTTTTATATATCATAGTTGATTTTATTATATAAATTATATTTTCTGACATAATTTGTATTCCATCAGTATCATTTATATATAAATGTTCATCTGGTTTATTACATAAAAATGTATTTCCACCATCAATCGATTTATACACACTACACATATCATTTAATAATATTATATCATCATTTATTATATTCATATATATTAATTTATCATTGAATGTATATATTATATTATATGTTAATCCACCATCAATAGTTTGATATAAATATGATGTATATAAATAACCACTTCCTTGAATGTATGTATATTTACCTGATGTATAATATCCGACCATGTTATTTATAAATTTAACATTTATAACATCTTCATCTGTATAATATCTATCCCATGTTAATCCACCATCAATAGATTTTATAATACAAAATCCATTTATATCAGTTCCAAATAATATTAAATTATTTTCATCTAATATTTGCATTCCACTTATTGATATTTTTGAACCATAATCATAATTTATTGCGGAAACTGAAACTTGTGAATATGATGTTAAACATAACATAATTACACTTAATAATAAAATAATTTTTTTCATAATATTAGATTTTAAATTGTTATTGTTAATTAATTTCGTATATTCAAAGATAATACATTAAAATAGTAAAGTCAATAGATATTGAATTTATTTTTTAACAACCTGGAACTACGGATGACCAATCCACTATACAAAAAAAATCCCGATAGAATGGCAGTACTATCGGGATAAACTAAAACCAATTGACTAACTTTACGACAACTTAGTATTTTTTCGACATTTATCACGGATTGAATTAAATGTAATCAATGATATGCAATTCTTTTCGTTTGATGTTAATCTATTATAATTCCAATCAATTTCATCGAATGAATAATGAAACAATCTGATTATTGCTTGTTCTTCTAATGGATTAAAAATAGAATTATTATTTTTAAGTATAAAATCCTTTAACTTTTCAATTGTACAATATGTAGTAATATATAATATAAGAATTAAAATAATCAATATACAAGTTCCTATAATATAATAACCGATTGTCGATTCTAAAGTTTCAATAATTTTATTTTGATTAACGATTTTTAGGTTCATCTGTTCAAACATTTTTATATCGTTTTCCATAAAACTCTGTATCTGTATCTGACAACCAATTAAACCACTCGATGTTTTAATTAACTGTTCAATCTGTTCTCCTTGCTTATGCTGAAGAGTTGACACACCTTGTACTTGACAAAATGAAATGTTTGTCATAAATACTGATAGTAATAAAAGTAAAATGTAATTTTTCATAATCGTAAATGTTTAAATGTTAATTATTAATATACTGCTAATTTAACTCGTTTGATTTTAGTGCCTTTAGAATAATATCCAAAACAATAATATAATTTAAATTCGATAAGTTTTTTTCGTTTACTTTCAGCATGTAAAACAATTCCAGTTTTATTACTAATCAATCCCCATGCATTACGATATTTTGTTGTCTTAACCATATTACCATTATCAGATATTGTTGTTTCTAAAACAACATCATCTTTACGTTCTCTTATTGTTTGTGATATTGGATACATTGTCGTAAATATTTTTATTAATTTATATAAGTAAAGATAAAACAAAATAATAGTAAAGTCAAGTAAAATCGTATTTATTATTCGTCTCCTTGAAAATTTGTGAAGTAATAATTATCTTCATCTTCATTATTCAAATCAATCCATTTATCTTCAGTATAAAGAATATTATGACACTCTATACAATGGTATTCCATTTGTTCAGTATCAGTTCCACCATCGACATACAATTCTTCGTATAGTTTAAATTCATGCCCGCAATTTCTACATTTTGCCATTGTCGTAATTTTTATTAATTAATTTTTATAAAATATCAACGTCTTTTAATTCAATAATACCAATTTTCCCATTATCCCATAAAACACGATATAAATCATTTGGACGATATGGTAATTTTGCTTTTAAATGCAAATATAGTAATGTTCCGTATAAATCTTCTGTATGTTTTAATAATTTAACTCTCATAACTTAAGCATTTTATAACAAATCTAAAACCAACTGTTTTTAGATTTTGAACATTATAGTTTAATTAATTTCTATAATACAAAGATAAAACAAAATAATAGTAAAGTCAATAGTTATATGAATTTATTTAATAAAAAAATCCCGATTGGCTTACGACGACCAATCGGGAATGAGCAACGAAATTAGCTTACGACAACTAATTTGTGCAATGACACGACGAGCGTCGTATCTAATAGAAATTAACTAACAATTTTTTTGTTTTCGACGTTCATTGTCGATTATATTTTTATAATTTATTGAATCACGTTTTTTGTCATCTAATCCAATTAGATACGGAATTACTATCCTTGATAATAACATGAATAATAATACCGATAAAAAACAGATTAATAATAAATACCAATTCATAAATTTTAATAATTTTAAAAGTTTTATAAAAAATATCAACTGTGGACTTGAACCACAATTATCTTTTGGGAATTAAATCCGACAAAGGCATAACCCCACGCTTATAAGGATTGATATTTATATTTTAAAAAATTTAAGATATGCTTTGTTCATCATTGCTCATTTACCGACATACGTAAATTTACTTTGTGGTATCCGTAATAAAATGTCGACCAACCACTATTTGCAATACAGGAATCAATTTAATATACTTTCCTCTTGTTGTATAACATACCTTAAAAAATCTTTATTTATATTTTATACATTTCAAATACATATCCAACTGTGTCGTTTCCGACAAACTCCCCGAATGATTCGTCACAATTGATTTGAGCAATTTGTATTGTATCAATTCCTTGACTTGGTTCATTATTACACATGGTCGATACAAATCCATTTAATTGGATTACTTCCCACATTTCTTGATTTGAAAATATTTTATTCATTGCCGTAAATATTTAATGTTTATATAATTCAAAGATACATTATTATTTTAGTAAAGTCAATAATTCAACCAATTATTTTACAAAAATAAATCGATATATATTCTTTCGATTTGTGTCCACCATTTTTCATTGTTCCATGTAACAAAATCATCAATATTACTACTATCTAAATCATGTTCGGCTTGTACGTGAAAAATATTCCACGATTCTTCAATTTCTTCTGTTGCTACATCACTTGTAACACCATTCCCAATATTAGCGATTCTTACTAATCCTAATACTTCTTGGTCATCACTTGAACTTAATTGAACTATCATAATCGTAAAATTTATTAGTTATTGTTAATATTTATATAAGTCAAATATACATTATTATTTTAGTAAAGTCAATAGTTTATTGATTTATTTTTCAATTAATATTGAATCAATTGTAATATCATTTTCTACCGATTCAGTTAATATCATTCTATTTTTTTCAGCCAATTTTTCTAATGCTTCAACACATACATTATATGTTTCATCATTATCAAATATTGCTACAAGGTCAGCATGTGAACCCGATTCAAAATATACTTTTACCATTGTCGTAAATTTTTAAAAGTTTGTATTGTTAATATTTCTATAAGCCAAAGATAACTATATTAAATTGTAAAGTCAAGTAAAATTCAATATAAATTATTTATTTAATATCTATTAATATATTCAATCCATGAACCAACATAGTATTTTCTATTTTCAGTTTTACCATATCCTTTTTTTAATTTGAATATGCTAACATTTGTAATTTGATTATGTCGGTCGGTATATTCATGACCCGTTTTTGATTTATACAAGCATCTAGCTTCACTAATTGTTTTTGCATATAATTTAGTTGCTGCCATAATATATAAATTTAATGGATAATTAATTTTATTAAATCATATGATTTTTGGTCGGGAATAATTTCATAGTTTTTATATCGTATCATTCTGCAACCATATTCCAATTCATACCAATCGCCAATTTTTGTTTTACTAGTAGGATTTGATATATATGTTTTTGCTGTTTGTTCGCCAACTTCATTAATTCTGACAATATCAAAATTTGAATTAGCTTTGACTTCAACTGGCACAAATATATTATATTCATTGTCGCCGTCTCTTACCTCTAAGGTATAAATAATATTTAAAAGCATAGTCGTAAATTATTAGTATTTATTAATATTTCTATAAATCAAAGATACATTATTAAAATAGATAAGTCAAGTATTTTTATAATATTTTTATTTCCAATCTAAATCAATGAAATCAATTACACCATATACCAAATCTCTAACTTGATTATATGTTACAGTTGTTGAAACCCAATCTCCAGCAGTTTGGTCAATCTCATATTCGTTGGGTGCTATTTTAGTGATAGTTCTACATAATATTCCACCTTTGAAATCTATTGTTACACCAATGCCTATATTAGATACTTGTTGTAGGAATGATTCTTTATCAATATTTGTATTCATTGTCGTAAATTTTAATTGTTAATTAAATTTGTATATGTAAATATAATACATTGAAATTGTAAAGTCAATAGATATTGAATTTATTTTGCAAAACTAACACCACATTTTTGTAAATATAAAAATTCAGTTTCTGTAATTTCAGTATAATCTTCAAATCCATTATATACATATAGTAATTCTGATGGACTTGTAACGCCATCGACAAATTGAAATACACAACATGATTCAGTTTTACAAATTGTTGATACTTCTTCAATATCATCGGATTCTATGTAAATCTGACATGGAACACTTCCAAATAAATAGTACGTTGATTTTTTCATAGTCGTAAAATATTAATGTTAGTTGTTAATTAATTTTGTATAGTTCAAAGATAATATATTACATCACATAAGTCAAGTAAAATCGTATTTATTTTTTTATAATATTAATCAACAAAAAATCCAATAACAATACCTTTGAGTTTTTCAAAATCACAATCTCTTTCTTTCTTGTCAAAATACCAATAACTGGAATCTTCTACATCTATTCCAAATTTATAATCTAAATTATTATCGAATGATTTAGATATTGTAATAGGCAAATCAATATTCCTTATTTTATCAATGTCGCTACATAAATCGCCATTATTTAATCTATGATTTTCAATAATAACATCAACAATTTCAAGAAAATCAGAAGTCGAAATAGAATTAATATCATATAAATAACCACTATTATCTATACATTCCATGTGTTCATTAATCTCACATAAAACATTATTGTTACTCAATACACATTGATAATTCTTTGGAACTTGAATACAATTTTTATTAGAATGAGTACATTTCACTCCATATTTGTATATAATCATTTGTAATTCAGTTTTTGCTTCATCAATTAATGATTCAAGTCTTTGAGTAAATGTTTTCATTGTCGTAAATTATTAAATTTATAATATCATTGCTAAAACTAATACGTATTCGGTTTCACTTACTGTAACTATTTCATATGAATATTCTTTACAAATAGAACTCATTGTAATAAATTGTAAATCATTTTCATCATCTGAAAGTATATCATCATATGAAAGTATGCACTCAATCATATCAGAAAGTTGTTCATTTTCCTTTATAATGCTTTCTGAAAGTTCTTCTGCAACTTCATTGAAATCTTGGTCGATTGCAAAAATTTTAACTAATGATTCCTTTAGATTTTTTGTATCAATTACTATTTTGTTCATTGATAAACAGTTTTTGTGATTGCCCATTGTCGTAAATTTTAAATTGTTAATATTTGTTTAATTTCTATAATGTAAAGATAATATATTACATCACATAAGTCAAGTAAAATATGATTTAATTTTTAATAACCTGGAACTACGGAGTACCAATCCATTATACAAAAAATCCCGAATAGATTACGACAACTATTCGGGATAACAAATAAACTAAAACAAACTAACAAATTAACTAACTAACTTTTTCATAAATAGTTTCTCCATTACTAAATTGAGCAACTACTTTTAATGAGTCTGAATACTCACTGTATATTTTTTCAACATCTGCAACCATTTGTGTCTTGGTTTTATTACACCAATCACATATTTGTTTTGCACGTATTGATATATTTTTTCCTTTTAAATCTGTATAATATTCAATATTCTCTTCTACTTCTTGTGGTTCAATATCACAATCTTCATATGTATTTCCTTCAATATCGAAACTTACTGACCAATCAAGACAAACACCATCATAATATCCACTTCTAATAACCATTGTTATTTCTGCTAATACATCAACTGATTTGAATTTAGAATAGTATCTAAGTGTTCCTATAACATAACTTGGATAACTTCTAAGTTCGTGTGTGTCTGTACCACGTTCTTCAAAAAAGTTTATATCCTTTTTTTGATTATTTAATGATTTAAATTCACTAGTTAAATTGAGTTTTAAATCATCATATCCAAATTCATCACTTACCATTTCTCCTGTATCTTCATCCTCATAATCGGGGAATGTAACTGCGAATATTCTGCTTGCATTTCTACTGTGAAAATTTGATGTTCCCATTGTCGTAAAATTTATTAGTTGTTATTGTTAACTAAATTTGTATATGTAAATATAATACAATTAAAAGGGTTTGTCAAGAGTTTTGTGATTTATTTTTCTTCTTTTTTCATTAACAATATGAATATAATCATGATGTACCTTTTCATTCATTACATACCCACTCATAACAAAATTCATCGCATCAATTTCTTCACGCGTTTCAAATTGATTTATATTATCAACACAAAAGATATATTGCTCTCTAGTTGGAACATAATTTCCACCAGCAGCATTATAATCAAATTGTGATGTACTTCTACGTTTATCCACCTTTGCTTCACGCTTTGCATAGTACTCATTTACAAACTCTTCATTTTTCATGTTATTTGCAAACTCACGTTTTTGTAATGCACTTGGTTTCCATTTATAACTCATTGTCGTAAAATTTATTAGTTGTTATTGTAATTGTTAACTTACACTATTGGACTATTCATCAACAATATGATTGATAATAAAACTATAATTGATATATATTCTAATGTTTTCATTGTCGTAATATGTTTAGTTAGTTATTTAATGTTTAATTAATCCACAACCGTAATTATTTGTAACTGGTTTATCAAACATGTTTGAATTTTTATTCCCACAACGTAAATGATTTACTTTGCCGAGTTTATATTTACAATTCTTACATATATTGTTACATGATGTATTATATGTATTATGTCCGTATTCTTCCATTGTCGTAAAATATTTAATAGTTAATTTATATAAACAAATATATATTGTAAAAAATCATAAGTCAAGTAAAATATAAATTATATTTTAAAATTTTTAACTATACTCTGAATTGCATTAACTATTTTTTCATACAACGCCGGATTTTTAATTAGAATATCAAAGTTCTCAGTATCGTCATATTCAAATGTAAATATAAATGTAACTTCGGAATTTGATTTATCCACACTTGGAATAAGGATTGTAACATCGCTTATTTTAACATCATCTGAGACATTTATTTTCTTTAGTCGGTCGATTAATATATTACGTCTTGCAATCCTCTTAGGTTTAGGATATGAATGTACCAATCTTGGAACTTCAATAGATATTTTACATTTATAACTAAACATAATTTGTTATATGTTATATAGTTTATATCTCAGTAATTTATTTATTGCAGTTTGGTGAGTTAATATTTCACCTACTTCAAAATCAGCGTTCATAAAGTATTCTCCATCACAAAATTCAAGGTTATTTGATTGACAATAATCATATACCTTTTCAATGTCGGATATTTTTCTAAAACGTTCATTAAATCCTTCATTCATATAGTTTGCCCAATTAATAACAATTCTAATTTTATCAATTGCACTAATATCACTTTTTACTTTTTTAATTGTTGCCATTGTCGTAAATATTTTAAATGAATGATGATTATTTAAATTAATTTCCCAAATTTCAAGTAATGATATATTCTTTCAATATCATAACGACTTAGTGTGTATGTTGGTCTATGTATACCATTCTCAACGTTCGGTTTACAACTCAATCGTAAATCACGTAAAATATCATCAGTCGAAATATGAATTTGATTCGTTTTGTATTTTACTGATACTGTCTGTGTATCGGGATTACTATTTGTTTTTACTGCACGAATAACATAATCTCCGATTTTAAATTCAGTTACTAATCCTTTAGAATAGTTTTCAAACTCATATTTCTTTGATAATGGTTTGATGTTATTATTTGGTTTCATTGTCGTAAAATATTAAATGTTTAATTAATTTGTATATGTAAATATAAAACAAAAAAATCCAAAAGTCAATAGACAAATGGATTTTTTTTAAAATTATTTTATGTTATATTAATTTCTTTCGGAGTTTAATACAATTATCTATTGTGTTTTGTGTATTAAAATTATAAGGAATACAATCATCACTAATTATATATCTATTATTTATATAATCATATAAAGTATATGTTCCATCTATTTTATATTCATATATCCAATATACATCACAATTAATAATATCTTCATATGTTAAATTATATATAGTATTTCCATCATAATAAAAACTAAATGTTTTATAAAGTATATTATAATCTTTATCATATATAATAGTAACTAAATTTTTATAATCATTATAAAATTCCACAATACAATCCCGATATTCAATATCATTGAACGTAAATACAGAATCAGTTTTAAACTGAATCTTTGCATAGATTAAATTACCATCAACATCAAATCCTTGACTTAATGTATCAATACTTGAAACAACAGTTTCCTTTTGTGGTTTAGGGTCGTTTTTATCACACGATGCAAATAAAAATGTAAATGCGAATGTAATACTTAATAGATAAAATAGTTTTTTCATAACTGTAAAAATTTGTAGGTTAATAAATTATTAATTTCATTACAAATATACAACAACTAAAATGCAATGTCAAGTGTTTTTATAAAAATAATGAATTAATATTTTCTTTTGTTCTAATT
>Ga0172381_10001513_pt1 | contig 27105 bp, 52 predicted proteins | sample Leawel6488metaG_FD_119754 | JGI IMG/M metagenome (GOLD analysis project Ga0172381, IMG submission 119754) | Leachate microbial communities from a municipal landfill in Southern Ontario, Canada - Leachate well 64-88 metaG | ecosystem: Engineered > Solid waste > Landfill > Unclassified | place... | reverse complement strand
TAGTATATTGGCTAGTATTGTGGCCTCATAAGCCACGGAAGGAAGTTCGATTCTTCCCATGACAATATAATAGTTACAGAGATCATAACTCTGACTATTAGAATGTATCTTAACTACATGTCACTGTTCCTCCGTAGAATATACTGAATGGTTAAGTGGTGTTACATACCAATATCAATGTAGTAAGGTTGATCATTCAATTGGATAGGATTACGTAAATCAGGGTTCAAGTCCCTGTCAACCTTTGTGATTGTAAGGTAACAGTAAGCCTATCAGGTTGTGACACTGAAAGATGGAGTGCAACTCTCCACTATCACATGCACTCGTTTCCCGATATATGTTCTGGTGCAGATTAGAAAATATATTACTCAGTATCATACGCATTTGAGTATAAATATTGAAGTATGACGTAGCATGAGTAAACGTGATGATGACGCATGGTAACGAAATAAGAAGTCACCTTACTATATGGGCATACGCTGTATAGTTCGTAGTTCGGTATGTGAATCTCCCGCCAGAGAGAGCAGAACCAATATGTCTGGCAAAGTAACCGTATGTAGTAGAGGGGTTAATACGATGGGCTGTAAACCTATTGACCGCAAGTTCAAATCTTGCCATACGGATTGTCCATATGACATTACCCTGCATGGTGATTAATCTGGATGGGTGGGGAATAAGGTGTCAAGGAATACCCATCATTATATTAGAGTGGTTATGCTAGAGTGGTCTATTAGGTACGGTTTAGACCCGTATGGTTTAGTACCTTCGTAAGTTCAAATCTTACTAACCACATTGGTAGTAGATGGGCATAAGGTATGAGGTAGAGCCTTAAATGTACAATCTTCCTCAATCTATTACCATTACTTGTATAGAAAATAAAGGGTGTATGCCAGAGCGGTTATTGGGCCAGACTTAAGATCTGGTGGTTAGTCCTTCACAAGTTCGATCCTTGTTACACCCATCAACCTTTAACTAGGTGATTAACTATGTCAATTAAACTTCCACTAACATCTAAATGTAGAATATCATATGATTTAAAATATGTTTTTAAATCAAGATATGATTATAAGTGTATATTAAAGGGATGGAGAATAGGATACTTTAAAATAGTTAAGTGATTACTGTGAATACAGAAGAAAACTTACTACTACTAATATTGATGTTCTGTGTAATACCAATGATAATAGCAATTATAACAACATATTATTATGTTAAATGGTTAAACAAGCATCACTTGTGATTAATTATGAGTAGAACTATAAGACATGGGGAGAGGACTTGTGGGCGATGGTGTCCGTGGTGTTATCCCAAAGAGTCTTATAATGGTTCTATTCGTATGAGACGTAGATTACAAATACATAGAGAATTAACAGAATATTTCACTCCCGTAGTGTAACGCTGGTAAATCATCAAAGTCTTTGAAACTTTGGACGTAGGTTCAACTCCTGCCGGGAGAATTTAATAAATTACTCACCTATAGAACAATGGCAGTTCACACTTCTTATAAGGGTGCTACGTGGGTTCAATTCCCTCTAGGTGAATGTAACCTCTAGATAGTAGGGGTTAATGCACATATGGCAGATTGGATATGCGTTGGATTGCAGATCCGATAATGTAGGTTCAATTCCTACTATGTGCTTATGGGGATATAATGTAGTCTGGATTGCATACCGGACTTTTAATCCGGTTGTATGGGTTCAAGTCCCATTATCCCCGTTTATAATTTTAGTATCGTTATATGACCAGTGGGAACTATCCAAATTATTTCGTAAAGTAAAACGGAGAGGTTTAAATGTCAAATGAAGAGAAATATGTAGTAGTGCCAATTGAATATGATGGAGAATTAGGACAGATTGACTTTGAATCATATAGTCACTCTACCATTGAAGCCACACGGGAAGATATGGAAGAGAATATTGATCCTGATGACTATGAAAGAGTTGCAATCTGTAAAGTTATTGAAGTATTTAAGGCCGGAAAGTGGACATTAGAGGAAAAGTATTGTCCAGTGACGAAGAAGTAAATGGTATCTTCCATGATTAACGGTAGACTATATCGAGTATATACTGAACTTGGATGTACGATGATTGAAAACCCAATGTATATCATTGCTAACACTCTCGTTGAAGCAGATGAAAAAATGAAGACACAATGGAGGAACTTGGGGCAAACACCACCATCTACACATTCTATTGATCTAGTTGCAAATATGGTGTATGATTAATGTATCAGCGTAATTATACATTCTCGCGGGATGCTAATAAAAAACAAGGTGTTATTAATGAGATTGGTGAAAACACACTAACCATTAGTAATTTTCAACACTACACGTATATGTTAAGCCCGAAATTACTATCAATGCTTGTACCGGGAGATGAGGTATTATACAAAACTAATGCCCGAAACAATGAATTACTATTTGTCAAGGTGATTAAATGGAACAGAAAGTTGAGGAAACAACTGAAAGAATGTACTGTCCAACCTGTAAACTACCCCGATTAACCTATAGAACAATTGGATGGTGGTATACATGGGTACGATGTTTCAAGTGTGATAATGCAGTAACTTGTCAGGAGATAACATATGACTAATCTATTTGATCTAATATACATGGCTGATGCCTACAAGTACACTCATTACAAACAGTATCCACCGGGAATACAAAATGTCTATAGTTACTATGAATCTAGGGGAGGACGTTGGCCTAACACTGTATTCTTTGGATTACAATACTTCCTAAAGCGATACCTAGTTGGGCAAGTTATAACTCAACAGATGATTGATGAAGCAGAGCCTAGTATCAATGCTGTATTTGGACATCAATACTTCAGCAGAGAAGGTTGGGAGTATATTATTGACACGTACAAGGGACGATTACCAGTTACAATTAGGGCAGTTGAAGAGGGTTCTATCAATCCAACTAGAACAGTCCTAATGAACATAGTTAATAATGACACTGAATGTTATTGGTTAACCAATTACCTTGAAACACTATTGAGCAATCTATGGTATCCATGCACTGTAGCAACTGAATCCTATCAAATCAAAAAGTTATTACAAACCTACTATACTAAAGCAAACCAACAGATGAATGGTATAGAGTTAAATGACTTTGGTATGCGGGGATGTAGTTGTCCAGAGCAAGCAGCCATTGGTGGTATGGCACACCTCACATCCTTCATAGGAACAGATAACATATTGGGTATTCAAGCCGCTAAAAAGTATTACAATGCAACTCAACCCATAGGTGTTAGTGTGGCAGCAGCCGAACATAGCACGATAACAGCATGGAGTAGAGAGCGAGAGGCAGATGCATACCTAAACATGATAAGAGTCTATCCAGATGATGCTATACTCTCTCTAGTGTGTGATAGTTATGACACAGAGAATGCATTAGAGAACATCTTTGGATGGGAACTATACGAGTGGATAATGCATCACAGTGGCAAAGTAGTTATGCGCCCTGACAGTGGTGATCCATGTGCAATGTCCATGTTAACCCTAGAGAAACTTCATAATCTATTCGGTGCAGAGAAGAACAAAGCCGGATACAATGTGTTAAATCCTCATGTTGGAGTTATCTATGGAGATTCCATTGATTATGAAACCATTAAGAAAATAATGGACAATGTAGTATTAGCGGCGAAGTATGCACCGTCTAACATTATCTTTGGTAGTGGTGGAGGACTCCTTCAAAAGTTAAACAGAGACACAAATCAATACGCATTTAAATGCAGTGCAGTTAGAGTGTATGATAAGTGGGAAGATGTTTGTAAAACCCCAATTACTGATCCCAATAAGAGAAGTAAAGCCGGGAGAGTTGGAGAGGACTTACCAATAGTCTTTGACAGTGGTAAACTATTACGTGAAACAACATTCGATGAGATTAGAAAGAAGTTGGAAGTGACATAGATGAAACGATGGGTGACTATTAGAAACAAATGTGAGTATGCCGACATTATAACAGGTGTATGCAGAGTTAAGAAATCTAATGTACATTGCAGCCCGGAGAGGATTGCAGAGTTAAATTGTGAGAGTAGAATTGCTCGCATGGAATATCTAAATGAAGAAGTAACAGAGGGATAATATGAACTTAAAGAACATGATTATGGGCAAGTCAGCAATGATTTGTGAAACGAAGGCCGAAGTTGGAACAGAGACATTTAAGTATGATGTATATGGAGTATACAACGTAACTAATCCAACAGCAGTTGTAAAGCAGAAGACCTATGATATAGGGATTGAAGGGTATGCAGACAAAATCGTAGTGAAGATCCTTGAACACAGTAAGTTGGGTGTACATTATGAAGTTAAACGTCAGGAGTTTGCCGGATTCAATAGTGATGATGTCAAGAAATTCTACGATGGTTTCATTGAGAGTAAGCGTAATGAATACTCCGAAATTACCAAGACATCAAAGGCCGAATATGAGAAGGCCACAATGGAGAAGAATGCAGTTAAAGTTTACGAACAGAATTTAGTGGCATTAATAGCACAGATCCAGAAAGGAAAGTTAAACTAATTAATACGGAGAGATTAAAATGAAGATTGGTAACATGGAATTAAGTGGCATTACTAAGGTAATGTTCTACCGGAAGAATCTTTTTGAACGAATGCCCACTGGAAAGGGTGGTTTCTACTGGTTTGATGCCAAGAGATGTAAATTCATTAGCGACAGGGACATTGTAGAGGTAATCAATGGCTGTAACAATAACCCAAAGAAACACGTATGGAGTCACGGCGACACCATAAATGTCATCAGAAAGGATCAGCGCGAAACATCCCGGTCAATCCTTCAAGCCCCCATTTTACGGGCTGAAAGGACAATCCCCCTCTGGTGACGGCGTAACCTTTATATACTTATAAGTCAACCTAGTAGGTAGAGGCTGTGTTCATTTACGGTTACTTCACTTTGACCTTGAAACTAACACCGTAGATACTAGTTCTCCTCTAACTAACTAGCAATAGTCAAGTTAACAGTTCAATGGATACTAATGGGATGTGGAAGTTTACAGTTACTTCACACTTGGCGAAATTATCACTGTAGACAATTGTTCTCCCGTTATTCCTTGATAAGTTTCAGTATATAAGTCCTTCCCGAAAAGGATGAGGCTGCCGTTTGGTGGTGTGACGAAGTAGGGAAGGCATAATTAAAAATAAAACATAATATATCATGATAGGTTGCGAGAGATTACAGTTACTCCTTGCCTTGGAAAGATAACTAACACTGTAATCATTAATTCTCCTATTATTAATTGACATCTACAGTGGTATAATTATCCTTAAATGGGTAGTAGATGTATGAGCGAGGAGATTACCACTGAATCCTCAATCCCAATTACCAGTGAAATATTACATGAGTAAGTTGCGTATATTACAGTTACTTCTTGGTTACAAAACACACAGACTAATCATCTGTATTATTTATCTGTAATAGCCTGTTCTCTTACTCAACCTTGATACGACTTAATTGTATTGACGGATAATGTGCAAAAGTGTCGGTAGTCACTATAAAAACTACCATTAATTTTGAAGTGATTTTTATGCGTACTAACACAAAGAGTGTAAACCATCCAAAACCATCTAAATTACAAAACACATCAAGTAATGAAATAGAGAATAAGGTTAACCTGTATACACAAGTAGCAAGTTGCCTTGTAAATGAAGATAAGTTCTATGAATCAGGTAAAAATGCTAATAAGAACCTGCTAGAATCTATTAAGAAAGTAGATGATACAGAATGGATTTTGAAGTTAGCGACTTATGCCCGAAACGAATTACACCTAAGAACTGTACCATTAGTGCTAACTTCTGAGATAGCATTGGACTCTAACCGTAATAAAGATTTCGGTGCAAGGAAATATGTTAATGCAGTAGTTCAGCGTCCAGATGAGATACCCGAATTGTTAGCATATAACAAACAAAGATGTGCAGAGTTAGGGAGAGACAAATTACCGCAAATGATTCTCAAAGGTCTAACCCCAGTGTGGTCAAAATTTGGTAGATACCACATTGCCAAATACCGTAAAGATGATAGTAAGTTCACTCTCCGTGATGCAATGTTCTTAACTCATCCAATGCCATCTGACGAGTTAGAGACGACATATAATGAACTTGCCAACAAAACATTAAAGTTAGACGAATCTACAGAAACATGGGAGTCATATATCAGTGAGCATGGTTCAACCAGAGAGAATTGGGAACATATAATTGATATGTGGATAATTACATAGTAATAATCATGAGAAATTATAAGAAGTGGACAGAGGAAGAGAATACTTATTTACGTCTCAATTGGTGTAGAGCATCTGAACATGAGTTAGAGACTACACTAGGGCGTAAGTTTACTGCTATAAATAGACAAGCATTCATGAACGGTATATCTGGAAGAGAAATTAATAGAAAGTTATGGTCTGATTCTGATATACAATATTTAACAGAGAATTGGGTATGGAGTAGTAAAGAAGAACTAGAATACCACCTCAATCGAAATATTAATGCTATAAAGCGTCAAGCGTACTTGTTAAAACTACCTAGGCGCGTAGCCCGTGGTAAGAATTGCTTTAAGTTTATATCTAGTATAGATGGTAAATCATATAATGCATTCTATAGCCGTGGGTATGCCTTGGTACGTATTAACAGAAAGAATATACCATTACATAGAGTAGAAATGGAGAAACTACTAGGTAGGAAATTATCACCCAATGAGAGAGTTCATCATAAAAATGGCATTAAGAATGATAATAGACCAGAAAACTTAATATTATATGATAATCATATGAGACATGCTCATATAGATACCAGACGTGCCGAAATTGCTGAACAGTTCATAGCAGAAAAACAACTTATAAAGGAGTATGAGGATTATTATGAAAGTAAAACAGGTAAACAATTATATGGCTATGTTGCGTAATTTGAATAACATAACTAAAGTGGGTGTATCACAGCATCATATTGATAAAGTATGTGCCGCGTTAACTGATGTTAATGCTGTAGAGAAGTCCAAACAGTTACCCTTTAGGTTTTTTACGGCTTACAAGCAACTTGGGGGAGAATATTCTATATGGGCGAAATCCCTTGAACAGGCCATGACAATATCATGTGCTAATATCCCTAAACTAAGTGGACGAACAGCCATATTAGTAGACACATCGGGCTCAATGCATTCAGCAATCAGTGGTAAATCCTCTGTACAATGTGTAGAGATTGCCTCATTAATGGGGGCTATGCTACATCATGTATCAAATGATAATGTAGTTATCACATTTGATTCAGATGCATTTGTAGTCAACCAACTAATAGGGGAATCTGTATTATATGATGCTAATATGATATGGACTAGCCGTAATGGTGGGGTAACATATCTATATAAAGCACTGGAATTAATGATTAAGCAGAGAATATACGTTGATCGTATCATTGTATTAAGTGATATGCAGACGTATGGGGCACAAGAGAAAAGATACCTTGATATGTATAAAAATGTAGGTAATCCTAATGTTAAGACATTCACAGTGGATTTACAAGGTTATTCCCACAATTCAAATACATTAGGTTCAGATAATGTCTATCAACTGGCCGGATATTCTGATCGTATCTTTAATCTTATCGCAGCGTATGATCAAGATTCAGCCGCCATCGTCAATTATATTCAGAATCTAGTGGTGTAACAATACCTTTAAGTAATATTACAACCAATATTATTTGGGTACGGTATTACAATGCCACAGTAATATTGACCTTATGTTTTTGCCAAAAGACAATGTGAGGGACCAATCTCCCTCTTTTAACCTTACTTACAGAGTGAACACTATGAAAGTATTATATGATACAAGACCGGGAACTAATGGTGGTGAAGTGGATAGATACTATACATTCCCTGATGGTCTTAAACTACACGTTTACGAAACACCGTGGATGGTAGATGAACCTAGAAAGAAAATAAAGGAGGAGAAACCAATGGTTTTATATGCAAGAGTTAAATTTGAAAGTGGAGATAAACAATATGATTATCTAACATACATCACAGGACTTAAACCGGGAGATGATGTAATAGTAGAAGCGGGATCAGGAATTGCCTATGGTAAATTTGCCGGGTATTCATCTATCCGTGGAATGGGTACTAAGTTTATTACAGCGAAGGTTGATGGTAATTTCATTGAGAATACCAGAGTTAAGCGTGATGCAATAGTGTATGGTAACAAATGCTTTACTCATTACAAATATAGTGATATAAATTGTCAGGTATGTTTAATATCATCATCTTGTAAAGAGAGAACCAATTAATGATATGGCAGGATGCGGTAATATCAGTAGGTTCAGTAGTATTCACGATAGCATTGATACCCCAATTAAAAGACTGTATATACAATAAGGCAATTGTAAATGTTTGGAGTGCATCAATGACCTCAATAATACTATTCATCTACTGTATAACCTATTACACCCTCTCAATGTATATAGCAGCAATACCATTAACAGCAACAGTTTGGGGCATGATTGCCATGTATTCATTCAAAAATCAAAGACTGACCTCCGTTTGTCAAATCGAGTCCGATACACTCAGAAAGTATTAAATACTTATACCTCATATATAGTATTAGGTTGACATCAATGGACAAGATTAGTGATTTAAAGTTAATGTTTCAAAAAGACATGGACACTGTTAAGCGGGGTGGAAAAGCCATACGTATCCGACAGTTTATAGATAACTTGGCAGACGAGATTGGCCTGTATCTACTCCCCTATGATGGTGTCTTAAACATTGCTAGTATCTGTCTTGAAGATGTCAACAAAACTCATTTTAAAAATGTAGTTAAGAGGACTTGGAGAGTATCGCTTGATGAAGATGGAACCGAATGGATTATGGTAAATAGTCCGATTAAGAGGTGATTACAGTGAGAGTTAATGTTATTGTTGATAAATTCAACGGTATTGACGCTAGTGAGGTTTATGTTGATGACTTAATAAACATGATTAAGTTAGAACAGAACCTTACAGAAGAACCCCGTGGGGATATATCAGTTTATAATTCACTTCGTAAGTACATTCTCAATCACAATCTACGTATATCCGTGAAGTTGCGCGGAGGTAGAGTAATGTTGATTAGGAATGAAGCGGTTGGAACGGATTAGGCAGTATGTATTTGCTGAATGGGATAAAGATTATGCCTATGAAACAACTGACATATCTGTAGTATTGCAATGTGACAATAGAGTGTCCCGATATTACCTAATGAAGATGGTTAATGAGGGTATTCTAAAACAACTAAAGTATCATGGGCACACATGGTATATCCACAGTAATCAAGCCCATGAGTTTAAACAGTATCGACACATCGGAGTCAGGATACTATAATTGAAAATTATTAGGTTACTTTTTCCTAATAAATTAACTGATCAGTAAATTAAATGGAGGAATTTAAATGGCTAAAACAACTAAAGCAACAACTGAAATCGACACAAAGAAATTTGTAGAGATGCTTGTAAAGGCAGAATTTTCACAAACTGACGCACAGAAGTCAGTGGATACATTAGTGGCAGCAGTAAACGCAAATATGGGTGACGAACCTGTATCAGTAAAGACTAATGTAATTCTCAAAAAGATTAGAGAGAAGATCAAAGCAGCAAAGATGATTACAAAGGATGTCATTGTCCTAACAGTTGGGGAAAGGCGTGACTCTAACAACAAGAACCGCACTGACGCATTAAAGATGTATCATGAAAATGCAGATGCAGCACTATCACAGGGTCTTATCAAGATGATTAGGGGAGAGCCTACACCTGTAGACAACAAGCCCACACTTGATAAAGCCGGGAAGTGGGAGAACAAGAACTACGGCAAACCGTGGCCTGTTAAAATGATACGCGACATCACAGTGTTAATGGACAACAACATCACTGCACTCTACGTAGACATCAATGTAGAAGTTGGGGGTAAATATAAAGTCTATGGTAAGATGTCAGCAGACGGAAATAATTTCTACGCATCTAATGATCCATCACCCATCTTTGTAAGCAAGATGACACCCATTGAATTGTACAACGCAGCATACGAAGTTATGAAGACATCTGATTATGCATTTGATGTATACGGGGCAACAGAAACCGATGTCACTAACAAGGTTGTAATGGTAAAGGGATATGCACAAACCATTGGGACAACTGGCAGTGGAAAGGGTAAAGTCCGTATTAATGATGACAGTGGAGCGGCAATCACTGGATTTGCACAGGACAATGTATTGTCAGAAGCAATGCAGAGGGTAACTGTCAACTCCGAGGTCATTTTAATCGGTAGGTTACAGGACTCAGACAATCCAGATTTCGGTAGATCACTGAAAGCAACTGGAATGATTGTTAACCCACAGTCAAGTGCAGCATCATCCGGTGCAATGGACAAACTGAAAGACTTAGACTTCTAAGTATTTCTTTTATTATATATTTTTTTATAAGTATAACAATGATAGCGGAGTATACTAAATGACAAATGAAAAAGCGGGTATTGGTATATGGTTAACTGTATGGGCTATTCTAGCGTTACTGGGATATTTCATCTATAGTGGAGTTAATGGAGCATTAGCAATACTACTAATATATCTAGTAGTTGGTTTCTGTACATTACTATCAATCATACCATTCGTAGGTATTTTCTTACAGAATGGATTTGTGACTAATACAGTATTCCCATACCTATTCAAAATAACCGGGATATATTCAACATGGTTAACAGACGTAATCTACGTATATTACCTAGTTATCGGTAGTATCATGTGTGTAATAATGTCCGGTGCAGTTATATTTATTATACTTGCATTTATATTCGGAATGCGTATTAAGAAACCGTGGAAGTAATCTCACTATATTATTTTTTTATACATAACTATTTTACATATCACTTACATATTACTAACTAACACAATACCGTGGAGGTATTACATGGCAATAGGACAAACAGTAGTTAATAAGAAAGAAGAGGCAAAGAAGTCTGCTATAGATGATATAGCATTTGAAGATTTATTTACCCCGGCGACAGAGATTAAAGCAGGGAAAGGACTTAAGATAGGGATATATGGGAGAGCCAAAGTTGGTAAGTCTCATTTTGCATTAACATTCCCCAAAGGTATAATATATGTCATTGACACTGAGGGGGCAATCAAAACTAATGTACAGGTTCTTGATGATACATTCAAGTCTCGTATTAAAGTATTTGAAGTAATGCAATACAGTTCATCCTTAGAAGAAGAGGGGGATATGGATTTCTCTGAGACATTAAAAGTATTAGAGAAGGCAATTAGGAAAACAATTGCGGCGAATAAGGGCAAAGAAGATGTAACACTTGTAGTTGATTCAGCCACGGACATGTGGGATTGGTTATCTATATGGGTTACAGATGAAGCGGAAGGTGTCAAACACATAGCAGGTGGAGATAAAGTCAACAGACTAGAATGGGGTAAACCTAATAAACGCTATACCCGTATGATAGATAATTTAGTACGTAGCGGTTGTAACGTCATCATGACATTCCGGGCAAAGCCAATGGTAGATAGTCAGGGCTGTGATGTTGGTGTAGATACAGCAAGATGGCAGAAGAACACCGATTACAAACTAGACTTGATTGTACATATGGTAAAGGTTGGTAAGGAACGTACACTAAAGTTTGATGGGGGAAGATATGGTGACAATATACCAGAGTTGAAAGATCCATCGTGGCCCAAATTGTTAAAGCACCTTGAAACCCATAGTGGTGTTAAAATTGACCACTGATTCATTTGACTCTACTAAAGTAATTGAGATTTGCCCCATAGGTGAATCTAGAGGTAGAGTAATAGGAGTTGGTGAATTAATAGAATATAGATTTACTATATTAATACCAGATGAATTTAAGATAGATAATGTTGTCGTTAAACCAAAAGTATTCATTAAGATGATAAAATATCTTGGGGATAGATGGATAAATGTATCAGATGTATATGCTAAACAACTAATGGTTCCATCTTCACGTTATAAAGACTGTACATCAATGTTGGTGGATAAGGTAGAGTGATTACATTAACTATAAGAAGGAGACAAACAAATCTACATATATGTATGATACCGAAACGCTTTGGTTACTCTACACTATCGGCTGGTATGTGCTAGATCCCAAAGATATAACGATGAATGATCTAACGGGCACACCCGATTTTGTTATGGGTAATATATGTGATTCAATAGCGCGTGCCAATGGTCAACAAGTATCTTTTGAACATGACTTTGGCGACTGTGATGAATAAACAGTAATACAAGGAGATGATACAATATAATAGATGATAATATATGGATATGGACAGATAGCAAATGGTCTAAAGACTACAAAACCAATAAACCCCTTATAACTATTTATGCAAGAAATTTCTCAAATCACTCTTTAACTAAACAGTTTATAATCAAACACATTAAACCCTACTTTTATGCTGATCAACTCAAATGTGATTATGATAAATCCCTTTATAAAGTAATAGAGGGAGATTGGGTAATTGATGCATTAGGTAGACGAGTCCAACAGACTTACGTTAACCTACCATCAGATGTACCTAAAGTCCGTGATTACTATGAGATAACAGATGAGGCTGACATTCTCTTTGACAAACGATACCTTATTGACAATCACATTTCATATGGATTTACCGAGAATGAAGATAACACTCTATCATCAGTTGAACTAGACACTATACAAATTCCAAGAGTATTGTGGTTTGATATTGAAGTTAAATCACCACCGGGGATAATGCCCAAAGTAACCAATCCCATATGGCCTATAGTCTCCATACAAATCATGGATTCATACTCTAAAAAGATAGTTGTGATTACTAATGGCGTACCCAAAGTGGCCGATGATCAAATATCATGTGATTCAGAGAAAGAATTATATGAGGTATTTCACGGCATAGTGCAGAAGATAGATCCCGATATATTGAGTGGTTGGTATTGTAATGGTTTTGATTTACCATACATTATACTACGTGCAATCAGATTAAACATAGATACACGTAAATTGGGACGATCAGAATTACAGCAATGCTATGCTAAATTAGGTAATAAACATGGTAATGACAAGACAGACAAATGGAACATATCAGTTCCCGGTAGACAATGCTTTGATTTACTAGATGCCTTTAGAAAGTACTATGCCCCAAAGGGAGGGTTAGATGCATATGATTTAAAATCCGTTATTGCCAATAAGAAGGTGATGGAGGATAATGCATTTACATATAAAGATTACGGTGGATCAATTGAGCAACTATTCAACGATAAACAATGGGATGTGTTTCTACAGTATTGCCGTTATGATGTTATTGCATTAGATACTATAGACTCCAAGTTAAAGTTAATTGAATTCTATGAACAGTTACGTAAGACATCAGGGGTTAAGATAGAAGAGACTCTAATGAATAGTAGAGTAATTGAATCTATGATTATGCGTGCGGGGATTAAGCCCATGCCCACTAAATCCTATCTATACCATGAGACTGAATCATTTGAAGGGGCAGTAGTATTAATCCCACCTTTAGGAGTACATAGTAATGTTGGTGTCGTTGATCTTAATGCATTATATCCCAATATCATCGTTGGTTTTAACATTAGCCCTGATATTGATGGCGTTATTCCTAGAGTCATTAAGACAGTCATGGAAGAAAGAGAAGTCTTACGCCGTCTTAAGAATGAGGGAAAAGCAGACGCGGTAATGAAGAATAAAGAACAAGTGTTGAAATATTTGGCTAATTCATTCTATGGTGTATTAGGTTGGGATAAATTCAGATTATATAATCGTGATCAAGCCGCATTCATTACAAAGACAGGACGAGATTTAAATGCATACTTACAAACAATTGCTACATACTGTGGATACACGGTATTATATGGAGATACAGACTCCGTGTTCATCGGTGAATTTCCGTCTGTTTCTGATGGATATAAATTTGAGAAAATATGCAATGATAGACTAGTAGAATGGTCAAAATCAAAAGGTTCAACTGTCAATTTCGGCTTAAAGTTTGAGAAACTCTACCGTAAAATCTTATTCAAGAAAGCAGTATCAGGTAAGATGGCTAAGAAGAGATACGCCGGACATCTAATCTTCAAAGACGGGAGAGTAGTTGATGAATTAGATATGACAGGGGGAGAGACTAAACGATCTGATCAATCTGAAATCACAAAGGGTATCTTACTTAACTTCTTACAAAAAGTTCTCATAGAGGATAAATACGAAGAAGCATTACATGACATTAAAATATTAGTGAAATCTGTTAAGCGCGGAGAAGTATCTATCCACAAATTAGGCATACCTAGAGGAATTAAAGATCCAGATGGTGTTAATCCACATGCGCGCGGGGTAAAGAATTTAAGTTCACAATTCAACATTAATATACCTGATGGTATTAAGCCAAGACTAATATACACTAAAGATAAAAACTACCCTGAATTGTGTATATATGAAGATGTAGATGAAGAGATGATTAAAGAGAGATTTGACATCGACTATCCAATGTGTATTTCAAAGACAATTGAGAAGAAGATGAGGACTTACATTGAATCAATTGGAGAGAGTTGGGAAGTGATTGTGCTTGGACAAAAACGATTCTGGTGACAACTATGAAAATCTACCAGATAATCATTTAATAGAACGACTATCAGAGTTACAACTGTTAATAGAAGAGAATGAGTCATATCTTGATATGTTGAGAAAGAAGAGAACTAACATTTTACTAGAGTTATACAGGCGGGATTGTGATTAATGTATAAAGAAGTTATAGATCCTATGGATATAACAGCAGATATAGTTAAAATACATCAGGAGATGAGATTAATGAGGAATCCAGATAGAATGTATCCCATGTTAGAGATGCTACTGTCACTATGGCAGAAATATCCCGACATGCGGTTAGGACAGTTAATTGAGAATGTTGCCGGACACAAAAACATGATCTGGAACATGGACGACAATGAGATGTATGATAAGATGGAAGAGATTTATAAGAGAGGATGGACATGACACTTAAAGAGTTAAGACAGATACAAGATGACATAGACACTCTTGAATTAGAGATTGATGATGTCAAGAAGAATAGTAATATCTATACTATGGAGAAGGAGTTAAAGATTATGAAGACAAATCTACAGTTTCTTCTTCAAAGTGCAATAAATGAAGGTAAGAAGGTAGAGGGCAATCTTCATATAGTAAATAAAGGTAGAACATATCGTAAAGTCAGCCTATTCAAGTTGTCCAATTACGACTCTGACTTATTCAATGCATTTGTTGGATCTCCACAGGGAACAGCAGATATTAAGAAGTTTACCGAGTGGATTGATGCGGGCATTGATGATATAGATATGGACGCTATTGTTACAGAGACTACAAAGAATAATTATCAACTAGTGGAGGTTTAAATGTATAATGATGCAATTAACGCACCCGACATAGCATCGGCACATTTACAAGTTATACGCCGTGTGTTAAATCAAGGGCATAAGTTGACAACTGAGGATGACGAAGAGACAATAGAGTTGCCATACCCATTAATGGTTAACATCCAGAAACCCAATGACGGGTTTAGATTCATATCTGATATAGGCTACTCTAAAGATTATCTAGACACATATGCTTACCAGATGGTTCATGATGGGACTAACAAAGAGGGGTTTGCATACACATATGGACAACGCTTACTAGAGTTTGACCAACTAGAAACAGCAATTGACAAGTTAATCCTTCATCCCGAATCACGCAGAGCCATAATTCACACATGGAGATTACCCGAAGATATGACTAACCGTTATCCACCTTGTTTACAAACTGTACAATTCACTATTAGAAGTAATCAACTCAATGCTGTAGCCACATTTAGATCCAATGATATGTTGAAGGCATGGGGATGTAATGCTTATGGACTAGGGAAACTCATGGAGTATGTTACTAACTCAATCAATGATGATGGCTTTGACGAGTCTACAGATGTAAAATGCGGGGAGTTGATTACTATATCCAATTGTGCTCACATCTATTATATCAATGGTCAGGATGTCATTGAAAAAATAGCCAAGTTATGCCCTATCAATATGGTGAAAATTTATGGAGAGCATAAATCTTAACATCCCCACATTTTACAAATTTGTATCAGCAGTTAGATTACTAGATACTTATGCCAACATTACATTTGACAAGGATGGTTACTCATCTAGTGTCACATCCCAATTCCAAATGGGTGTATTCTCTGTGAAAGAATCTAACGATTTAACGGAGCCATTATCACTAAACCTAGACGTTAAAAAGTTATTATCGGCATTACCATCTAAAGGTGTTGGGGAGTTAAAACTAACACATGATAATGGGCAATTAACAGTCACCATTGGTAAATCCAAGTATAAAATGACTACAATCGTCAAACAGCAAATTAGAGAGTGTAAGCCCATTCAGCAGAAATTCCTAGAGGGCAATTTATTCTCTGTAAATAGTGTTGAATTATACAAGGCATTCAAGGCTGTTAAAGACTTTGCAGAGAATCAATCTACATTCTTCAAAGTATCATCTAATCTCCTTGAACTATATGATCCTGATGAGCAGTCTGTACAGGGCATAACCATTGAGCATGAACCAACTGATACATTCGCATCAAAGTTAAATAACGATCTAATTGCCGACATAATAGAATACTTCTCTAAGTCAGACGAGACAGTAACTCTAAATCTGCTTAACGAATACCCATTAGCAATGCTAAACAGTGTATCTACAATAATAGTAGCCCCAATGGTAGAGGATGATTAATCATGAAAACTGACTCGGAGAAACTTGATGAGTTACTATACTATGCCAGATTACAAGAATGGCGTAATACTGAACCCCGTATGACCCCAATGTATCTACCATTTGATTCTGATATGGTATTACTTGAAAATAAACAATATAAGACATGGATTGAAATGAAACCAAAATTGGGGGAGGATTAAATGATTAAAATTGTATGTGAATGTGATGAATGTAATGGTACATTTGATAGTGGATGTGTATCATTAGATGTTAAATCAGTAGATCCTCATGGAGACTGTCTGCCATCTATACTACACCATAGATCGTTCTGTTCAGTATATTGTATGATGTCATACTTAAACAAATGGTTCTGGAATGGTGAGAAATAATGAAGATTTCGTATTTATTACATGAGTTATTATCAATGTATGATGAGTGTGGTAATATAGATGTAGTATCGTTTAGTAATAACAATGAACAAATAACTTCTATAGATACCGTTGAATATGATGATGATGGGACTATTATATTACGGGGAGAAACTCATGGTTGAGGCAACTGATTATAATACTGCATGTAATACACTTGCCAAGTTTATTTATATGAAAACATACGACATGACCGGGGAAGAGTTTGACTTACAACTATCCTATGAGTTAGAGTATGTATATCATAATGTATCACAGATTGTTAAGCAAATGATAGATTTAGACAAATTAGGAGAGGATAATCATAAGTGATTTAAAATACAATGCAGATGGTAAACTAATGCTACGTAAGTCAATGTTAGAGGGATACTTCTTCTGCCCACAACAATTTAAGAAAGTCTACATGGACGGTAGTGAAGTTGAAGACAATTACGTAATGTCTACAGGGACAAGATTCCATGACTTTGCCTTCTGGTTCTTTGATGTATGTCAAGCATTACCATGTGAAAGATGGATTGAACTTGCTCCAAAAAACTTCTGTACATACGAGAAGAACATGGCAACATGGTTTATAAAGAATGAGACTAATCGTTTCATTGAATGTAATTTCAACTATAGTGAATTCTTACCAGTTCATAGAGAAATTTATTTAGAAGATCCAATTATGGGATTGTATGGTACATTAGATCGTATGGATTATCATAAGGGCGCGTTGTGTACAGTTGAATACAAAACCGGAGCATCGTTTCACAAACCATCAATTACCAGACAACTTTCCTTCTACAAACTAATCTATGACAATACTATTAACTATGGGGAAGTAAAATATCTAAAGTATATCAATCCAAGATTAGGTGTGGAGAAGATATTAGAGTTTACAGAGCAGATGAAAGATGATTTAATCTATGATATTGCCCATTTACGTAATGCCATCAAAACTAACAACTTCCCTAGAAAATGCTTTGATAAAAAACTATTCATATGCAACAAATGCGGGTATGCAGAGTCCGGGGTATTCAAATACTATGAAGATACCGATTGGGATTACCCCGATGGAGAGGATTAATGACTGGAAAATTTGATAGTGAAGATGCTAACCCCGAATTCAAACATATCTGTACATACTGTAAGATTGCTTTAAAACCCGCAGAGGTGGGTGGATATATTGAAGGTCAATTTGCCGATTATATGGAAGGCAAAGAGATTGGTGAGATTGGGTTTAATCTTTGTACAGAGCATTGGGCAATACTAATGGATGGTATGGGGATTGACATGACAGAAGCAATAGCCCGGAGACGAGTAATGGAGTCTATGATGAAAGAGGCCGATGCCGAAACATTATACTTAATAGCAATTAGCCAAGACTTATCATCAATTCACGAAATAGACGATATGATAGGGGATTTGTATGAGTGATGATGAACAGAGTAATACAGATAAAGAAGCAATCCAAGAAGTAAAAGATGCCATTGACAAACATGAAGAGTCATTGGTTAAGCAGGAAGAGGCAGTTAACAAGATAAGTAATATAACCGATAAGAAGGTTACAGACAATGACAGCAATACTAGTACCGATACCAAATCAACCTAAATGTACATCATGTCATAGTGGTGTGGAGAATAACAATAAGAACACCATTAAGGTACATGGGATTGAAATTATAGACGAGAATGGTAAGTCTAAAAGAATAAGTGGAGATATGATATTCTGTAATATATATTGTCTTAACACTTACATTATGTTACTAGGTAATGGAGATGAGTGATTCAAATGGAGATAATTAATGGTGTACCTGTAATATCAGTGGACGAAATATGTTGGTGTTGCGATATAACACATGAGGTACATTGTACAGTAACGGATTGTCCATTCTATGGATTAGACGGTGCTATACTAAAAGAGATTCAGATGTGATAGTAATGATAGATGACTATGATAGTAGACCTGACATTAGACTATGCAATAGAGTATTATTGACTGCTAAAGAGAATGATTTACGTAATGCATTTATCTCATTACATAATGGGGATTGTGAAGTAGTAATGCACATACACTTCACTGGTATTGGGACGGCCGTAGTAATGAAATGTAAAACATGTAATTGTAAATCAGACATAACAGACTATGGAAGATGGTAACTAATGTGTGGAGATCCTAGTGATGACAATCTATACATTGGTAATGTAGATCAATATAGTAGGGGAGATGATAAAATTACTAATGCTAACGGTATTATAGATAAGATTAAGAAAACAATAACTAATGATGTGTCTACACGTAAGTGTTTTGATGTTAATACTGGAGATTTAGTGGCTGTTAAGTTTGCTAGACATGCCCCATACGTACTGTGTTTTGTTAGAGGTATAGATACGGGTTCTATTAAACTTCAAGTTCATATGGAAGATGACATAACATTACTAGAGTCCGAAGATATTTATGAACTAGCAATACCAGAAGTTAAGACTATATATAATATAAAGAAACGATTGGGATGATATAATGACAATGGAGAGTAGTGTACATCATCAAGGTTGTGATTCATTTAACGTATCACAGTCTGAATTGTATGCATCATCATTAGACGTAGCATCTCTAGAGATACTAATACATAAGTTAACAGGTATGTATAATAGTAAATTAGAAATTGCACAGAGAGAATACCGAATACAAAATATGATAGATTGGATGTGATAATACTTGAAGAAATATACATGTAATTTCTGTGGTACGTTCTTTAATGAAACAGATATAGACAACGGTGATATCTGTCCTGTATGTAATCACACCCTTAAACAGATGTGTGATGAGGATAAAGTATGTACTTGCATAGTAGAGATTACCGGGGGAGTTAATGTCTGTCCCACCTGTGGAGAATTTACCTGTCCGTGTGGTAGTCATTCGGTGGCAGTTGTATCCCGCGTAACTGGATATCTTGCAGAAGTAGATGGATGGGGGGCTGGTAAACGTGCCGAATTTATGGATAGAACTAGATACAATGAGACAGATGGATCTGTAGTTAATGATTATATAAAGTAATGGAGAGGATAGATTGATAACAATTTTTACATTAGAAGTATGTCCTAATTGCGAGATATTAAAGCAGACATTGGACAGTAATAACGTAAAGTATAAGAAATTAGATGCTATGAGCGCAGAAGGTATTACCGAGATGCGTGTCAATGGTTGTTTTGCTATTGAAATGCCAGTAGTTATGATTGGAGATGGAGATAGATTCCTAGAACACGCTGATCTATTTCTAAATGGAGAGATATTACCATTGGCATTACAAACAATGAAGGATAGTGAGTAAAATGGATGTAATTAATAATAATACAGGAACAGGAACACAAACATCAGGTACGTATACATTCCCATATAGGACATATATACCGGACACCAGACCCCCATGTTTTAAACCAAAATGCGAATTATGTGCATATAATAGATGTTGTGCAAATTCAATATATTCAATTGTAACTTGTACAACTAGCACATCATTCACAAGTAATGAAGCAAATATAGTATACAATCAGAAATACAACAATACGGATAGATGCCGATGATCACAGACCTAGACGATTACTCATTTGATAATAGAATAGAGTATTTTAAACAGTTTGTAGAAGAACATGAGGAACATTACCTATCGCATAGTGATAATGTATTACCGGGAACACCTATCTATGATTGTAATGGATTCATAGTTGGGTTTAGATCATATTATACAGGGAGTGAATTCTATTACTCCTAAATCCATTTTAGAGTATTGTATTGAATGTAATATGATTGCTACATCTAAAGGATGGTGGGAGGATATCAATACGGTAGAGTTTGATGGTGAAACTGATGTATTCAATGATTATATCTATGCTACTAAACTTGCCTTAATATCAAGTGAGGTATCAGAGGCTATTGAGGATTTACGGGCAGATGATATGACACATCTTGGGGAAGAGTTGGCCGACATCGCTATCAGACTCTTTGATTTCTCCCATCAGTTAGAAATTAATCTAGAGAGGGAGATTGATAGAAAGATGGAGATTAATAAGGGGCGACCTTACAAACACGGTAAGAGGTTTTAATAATGGTTAAGTATAGAAAGAAACCAATAGTTATAGATGCAGTACAATTAACCAGACCAGTAGACATCCACACACTAGAGGGAACTATGCGTGGGGATATTGGCGATTGGATTATAACCGGGGTTAATGGAGAACAATATCCATGCAAGCCCGATGTATTTGAAAAAACCTATGAGAAGGTAGAGGATTGATTATGGCGATTGATAAAGCACAGGAAATAGAAGTTAATCCGGTAATGGAAGCAACAGACTTTAATGGTATTGTAAAAGAAATAACACGATTGGGGGAGACTAAAAATGCAAAGTATAAAGACTCACCAATTAACATCCTACCTACATCCTACTGGTTAAATCAAATAGTTATTAAGGCATTGAGGGCAGAACAGTCTACAAATGAGGCAAATGCCGAAGAGGAGTTAACGGATGTGATTGTCTACTCAATCAGAACATTAATTAAGATTCGGGGAGGATCTAATTGACCCGACAATATAAATATGTGTATTGCGAGAAATGCAAGGGGTTGGTCAGGGTATCGACATGTTACCGATGTTATTACTATGCAGAAGATGATGTATTTGAAATACAATGTAATTTCTTGGATAATTCAACTATAGAACCGGGGGATACATGAGTAAGAAGCATCCACGGGTTTATAACTACGAGAAGAAAGTATTAAGATTGGGATGGCTATGGGATACTGATGCCCGTCACGATTTCCACATTAAATCTAAAGGGGCATTATATCAACAGATGGCAGAGGGTGACATCAATTGGACAACATTATCCTCACTATTAATGGTAGATAAGAATTGGATTGAGATTAAGCCCAATGAGAAGATACCCCTAAACTATCATATGTTGAGAAGTGTATCTGATAGGTATATATCAGCACATACAAAATTCAAACCATCATTAACTGATCCAATAGCCTATGCTAAATACACGGCAATGAGAGCAGCCATACCCAAATTACGTATATTATTCCTAGCAATGTACAAAGATGACATAGCCTATACTTCACGATTTGGTGGGTGTATTCAATACATATTTGACCATCCAGAGGATTTTGCTAAACCTGATAAACTACCTGCTATTCAATCATTATATACGTGGTGGGAAGAAGAGGATTGGAGACCACGAACAAAACCAATCATTCGCTTTATGTTTGACAAGTTAATCAAATACTATACACAAGATAACTTTGTTAAGCAATCCATAGATTTCATTATCAATGAATTACTAACACATAGAGCAGAATGGCAGAATCCAAATGGCATATTAAACCCGCCAAGTTGGTATCCTAGAGGGCAAGGTGGAATTAATTTTGTATTACATGGGAGGACATCATGAGTGACATAAATTTAGAAGAGTTATTAGCGGATTTAGAAATTGAAGATGAGTTATTGAATATAGGGGATAAGTTGGCAGATAGACCGGGACAAGATGCGTGGTTTAGAGACGGTCACATGATGGAGGTAGTTCTTAATATGGCAATGTCTACCAATCTTCAAATTGATAATGAACCGGGAACACATAAGCACAAAGCCTTTATCAACCTAATTAAATTAATGCAATTGGAATGTGCAAGAGATCCGTGGTGGTCTAGCAGATTAGGATGGCTAATGTGGTGGATGGCCTGTTATGCCCGATACGACAGTTACTATCCTCTCCAATGGTGTTTCCACTACGATCCACTAAACTTCTATAGAGTTGGTGAACCGTGGAGGCCAGTTGAATTATGCACCGTACCAAAGGGTGATCCATTTAACATTAGAGGTAATTGTGTAATTCATCCTGAGTGGTATTTAACACCACCAGTAGATGACACAATAAAAATAGATTCAACAGAACTAATGGAGGTAGACAATGGGAATGAGATTTTGGATAACAACAAAGAATGAACCTAAGTTCTCTCATCAAACACAGTTAATGAGATTTAATGAGAAGTATATGGACACATGGTTCTTTCAGGATGAGTGGGAAGAATTTGGACTATTAAACATATTAGGTTACAATCAGGAATATATAAAACGTAACTATCCAGATGGTATATCAGATAGTGACTCTCATATTTTATTCAACAAAATCCTCTTTATAACAGAGGACGAAATGGAACAGCAATTCTTCAAGACATTTGACAGACCGACAACTTGGTGGGACAAATATCAGTTAGAAGGTATTAACTACATGCGACTAAAACAGAAGTATGCGAAGGAGTTAGACAGGGCAAGAATCACCTCAATCACCTGTGCCAATATGGAACTACCATCTGTGTATTCTCAATGGTATTATTATCGTGATACAGTGGCCGTAAATCGCCCAGTTGTCTATGACAAAATATCCGGGGAGATCAGCAGGACAAGGGTTATACCATGAAGGAAAAGAAGATTAGACATCACATGCCTATAGCATTAATAGATGTAGACAATACACTATGTGATTTTGCCACTCCACTATACAATGAACTAATCCAGACACATCCCGACATCCCTATTGTATCTGAATGGCACAATTGGAGATTCTGGAAAGACCACATGGAACCTAAAGACTTCTACAATGCGGTTAATGTTGTACAGGGAGATTCTAGACTTTGGGAAGTGATTGAAGGGGCGTCAGAGTTATTATATAGGTTACGCACCCAATATCTAATAATCATAGCATCTCATCGGGCAAATACACCACAGACACACATTCAACTAATGGATTGGTTGTATCGCAATGATTTACCATACCATCAAATATACCTATCGTATGACAAAACCGTATTGTTTCCCCAAGTAGACTTTATAGTTGATGATAGTCCATCAATCTTAAGAAAGGCAGCAGCATACTATGGGAACAATCGTTGTGTATTTGGACTTAAATTTCCGTGGAACAAATGTATTATAGACAATGAGAATGTATGGTTAGTAGAGAGTTTACATCACATAATGGAGTTTTAAGTATGAAGAAAGGTAGTGAAGATGCAATGGCAAAAGAAGAGATGAAGGAAAAGACTATGGGAAAGTGTAAGCCGGGGAAACCAAAGCCCAAGAAGTGAAGTATGCCATCTATAATAACATTATTTTTTTACATGATAGCAATAGGAATACCGTGGGCTGTAGTATGCTATTTATCTATAGAGCATATTAAGAAGTGGCCATACCATAGATCATACAAGCGGGTGAAACAATAGAAATAATAGTGGATAGCAGAGAGCCGCCGAAATACAGTGAGTTCATCAAAAAATCATTCCCCAATGATAAAGTTATTGTTAAGAAACTAGATGAGGGGGATTACGAAACATCCAAAGTGATTGTAGAGAGAAAGACAGTGGCAGATTTATACTCATCAATTGTAGGTACGAAGAATGAACCGGGGAGATTGTTTAATCAAGTCAGCAGATTATCAGGCCATACAGATAAAGTCATAGTTATTATGGTTACGGGAAATGTCAATGACTTCACAGATAGAATGAAGAAGTTACATGTTAATGTTAATCTCAATATAATCTATGGGGCTATGGCATCAATCTCATGTCGTGACCGTATTCACTTCTTGTGGTTTGATAATGAATGGAATGGTTTCATCACATTGATTAACTTTATGCGTAAAGTTGACGATGGAGAATATATGATACCACATAGGCGAGAGCCAGATATGTTAATGGCCAAATATCTAAACATTCGTCCTAAAGAATTCATAGAGATAAAGAATAAGTTTAAGTCACTTAAAGAACTTTCAGAAGCAACTGATCAAGAGTTAACTCAAATCTTTGGAGTTGGGAAAACAAAAGCAAAGCGTATACGGGAGTTGATGCACCAATGGGCATAATGGAGGTGTGTATTATTGACGTTAATGAGTATAGCGTTAAAGGAGATGAAGGAGAGGAAGGCGTATCTTAGTGAAACATACACACCATTCTACACAATGTCCTACGCTATGCATTGCTTCAATCTACAGAATCAATTGAGGAAGTTTTACTATGAAGGTAAAAGGTTGCCGTCATTGCGTATGCACATTACCAACATGGCCCCTAGTGGATTCATGAAATCATATTACGGGGAGAACATGGGTACAGGTGATTATGCCATATTCAAAAACACAGGTATTCATATTGATCAGCGTCAGGAAATGTCTACAGCCGGATTGATTGGTACTAAACACTTTGCTGATGGAGTAACTGTAACTACTGAGGGCGTAGCAGAGAAGATGAAAGAGTCTATTCTTGTAGTAGATGAATTCAGTGGGGTTATTCAGTCATCAAAAATATCTTACAACTCCGCTATGGAATCACAGTTACTCGCACTACTTGACAGTGGATTAATCTATAAGACATTGGGTAGTGGTGAGATTGCATATAATTCCCAATTAACTTTGTGGAGTGGTATTCAGCCGGGGAAGATGGATTTAATGGGTGGTATTGCAAGGAGAACGGTGTTCTTATTGTTCATGCCAACTATGTCTGATAGTAGACATCTGGTTAATGCCCAGTATGCAGCACAGAATATGCCACCAGACGAGGGCAATATGGCATCTATTTGGACGAGAGTTGATGAATGGCATGACAAATTAAAATGTGTAGAGTCATTATCATTTGACGAATCAGTGCGGGAGATGTATGATAAATTAGGTGTCTATTGCTTTGAAGTCACATTATTCAATCGTATGGCATTAGCATATCACTTATCAACACATGAACCAACACCTGACATTGTAGTTAATGTTGATGACAATAACTTCATTGAATTGGCCAAGAAAGCAAAGGAGTGGCGAGACAATATCATTCAGGGTGTCCCGTCATTACAATTAGCCAAGATGATCAAAAACAGTGGTAAGTATGATGATGAGAAGGATACCTTTACAATCAAGAAGAACGTATTGATTAAGGATGCAGTAATGTTAACATGGAATAGTGGGCAGGTTAATGACTTGCTAATAGAGATGATGAAGAATGGACAGGTTAAAGTTAATGGTAATGAGATTACACTATTATCAGAGAGGTAGTCTATGAGTAATGATTATGATTTACGAGAGAGCAAAGTTGTATGCTTAAACTTCGGTTGTAGATATAACTTAAAGAATATATCTACAGAGCCAACTTGTAATTTCAAGATAGTATCATTAGATACATTTGGGCATTGTAGATTATATATACCTAAGGAGAAGATTTAAATGCAGTATATAAACAAAGAGAAAACAGCCGCGATTTGTGGCATATGTGGAAATGTAACGCAAACTCAGAAAACCGTATTACCTAATGGCAATACCAGAATTAATCTTAACTGTGCCGTATGTGGTAGCCCGGATGTCGATGTAATTAAAGCACCACCCATAATGGAAGAGAAAATAGTTAATCCAGATATCCTTCCATTATCATCAGAGTTAAAAGAACAAATTATAGAGATTGTAAACCCTATTGTATCACCAACAAAGAAAGGTAGAGGACGGCCCAAAAAGGTGAAAGGATAATGGGTAAGGTTACAACATCAGTATATCTTGATAGTAACTTACTCGAGCAGATTGCTGAAAAGACTGATATGAATGTATCTACTGCCGTTAATGTAGCACTTGAAATGTTCTTGCGCTATGAAATGGACGATACACTCCTTCATTTTAAATTAGATAGGATTGAACAAGAACACAATCTATTACAGATAGAGAAGCAGCAGATTGAAAATCGTATTACAAATCTCATTAAATACAAAGAGACTGTGCAGAAAGAATACGATGATATTAAAAAACGTGATAGGGAGTTAGTATTAGTCAGATTACTTAATAATCAACTAATAACTTATGACTATAATGAATTTGACATCATAGAAAATTATACG
>Ga0172381_10001512_pt1 | contig 27106 bp, 31 predicted proteins | sample Leawel6488metaG_FD_119754 | JGI IMG/M metagenome (GOLD analysis project Ga0172381, IMG submission 119754) | Leachate microbial communities from a municipal landfill in Southern Ontario, Canada - Leachate well 64-88 metaG | ecosystem: Engineered > Solid waste > Landfill > Unclassified | place... | reverse complement strand
TCGTCCAATTCCCGCCCGCGAGCAGCTTTACATCACCATAAGATCCCTGTCGGTATAATGATCCAACTCCTGTTGGTAAATCGTAATACCCCCATGATATAGCATCTTGTGCCATATCTATAACACCACTCTGCGCTGTAGGAGATGCAAATTCCAATCTCTGATTAGCCCCATCATCAAAGTATATAGCACTACCTAAAGTAGCTGCATTGATATTATGAGTTATTTGAAGCTGAAAAGCTGTATTCGGATATCCTTGAATATAGCTATTCTTTTCTCTTCCCATAACAGCTAATAATCTATTAGGTTGCGTAGCATCTTCATCAAGATAAACCTGTACTGCTGTTGCAGGGATAGAAGACATATGCTTTATCAAAACAGCATAAGTAGATCCAAAAACTACCCATTTATCTACCCCTGTAGTTGCCATGTTACAGCATAAGTAAGGACTACCATCTGCCATATAATCTACATAAACAGGATTCCCGCCAGGTGCAGCATCATGAATAACATTAGCTGTTTGCGAAGCTGCTACTACAGATCCGTCAAAATCAACACGATATGACTGAGTTGATAACCATTGCCACCATACTCCAGCATCATCTTCAGACCCTATATTTGAGATCATTCTACGACCTGTTGTTGATACATGTCCTCCAGTCGTAGTAGGTGATACTGATCCTGCAACATTTACTTCTTCCTCAATTCCTGTACATAGAACTTGAAATTCCTCATCAGTCATCATACGACAACCGATTAATCCAAAATCATTTACAAACTGATTCCAGTTGTAAGATACTTTGGCAACAGCTCCAAAGACTGAAGCCATATTAATACCAGTACCGGAAGCCATGTAAATAGCTTTCCAAACAGGAGCATAGTTAATGGTATCAAAATCAGTAACACCACTCCATACAAATCCATTCTTGAACTCTCTGTTATTATTTGGTCTATGTTTCAAGTCTTGAATAGATCTAGGTAAAATATCTCCTGTAAGGTATCCAGTAAGAGAATGACCTGAAATAGTTCCTACATTAAGGCATTCACAATGAAACTGAGCTATTTTACGACTTGTCAAAGCAGAATACCCTGCCGGATAAGTAGTTGCAGCCGAAACAAGAAATATTGGCTCTGATCCGCTTACAGGCTGACAGGCATATACAAAGAAATCTTTTCCAGCTCTATTTGCTGCTATAGAATAATCTGTTCCAACAATAGTATCCCATGTATCAACTACATCTAAATCTAATTCCTGTTCTATTCGTTTAACATATCCTACATTATTTATGTTAACAGTTAAGAAATCAGGAGATACTAAAGTTCGGCGATTAGCTGCGCTATCACTACCTTTGTTTTTCCACATTCTTGATCTTTCATAATGAGCTGGCAATGAAGCTAACGCACTAACCATACCATCAGCTAGTTGAGTTAACTGAGAAGCTGTAAGCGCATATTCAATAATAAAAGGATCTAAATCTGTCCCTATACCTGTTGCCTTTATCATCTTAGGATTTGAGGCTCCTCCAGATTCCATATTAGCCATTTTAAACCGCACCACCTATATCAGCAATCAATTGAGTTATCTGAGCCGCAGGCAAAGAGAATTCAATAACAAAAGGATCTAGATCTGTTCCCGTCCCTGTTGCCTTTATCATCTTAGGGTTAGAATTCCCCCCTGTTTGCATATTAACCATATTAAATGCACCACCAAAGTCTTGTTTAATAATCATACAATATTAAGATATAAGCTTTACCCAATACCTATAACCCTCTATTGATAATTATTATTGGTTTAAGATTATCCACTCGTACATTGCGGCGAACACGATAATATTCATTTGTTTCATAAGTAGGAACTTCTCTAATTAATATATTATAATTCGCTAATCCATTCAAACCATTGTAATCAACATCAGTTATCTCTGTAGCTAACGTTCCCCCTTTTATTTCTCCTTGATAAATTACAAAAGATAATGTCCCTACTGAAATATAATTACATAAATTAGCTTCTACAATAGAATATGCATCAGTATTAGCTGAAATATTACAACTAAAATACTGTTTTAATCCATTAACATCTTTATAACTGCCATAAATTAGTTCTGGAAGTACTACCATATTTTGAGGTACAACAAATATTTTTCCTTTTTGAGCTATTGCTAAAGATACTTGAGGTACTCCATTTACAACTTTAGCACATATATATTCTATAGGAAGAATAGTTGTCATAATCTAAATCGCCTATAAATTCCTCTTCCGTCTTAATTGTTCTATCATAGGATCAAATACATACTCATCGAAACCTTTGTTAATTTCTATTATCTGTTGAATATCTTTTCCTGTACCGTCTTTTATCTTTAGTTGATCTACTATAGGATCAAAAGTATATTTGTCAAATCCCCTTTGTATTGTAATTTTTGGTTGTATATCGTCCAAACTTAAATTTCTTCTCTTACGATATGAACCATAAGATATAATCTTGATACCAAAACTATAACGAATACTAGAAGTTTTATATAATAACAAATTAGCTTGATAATTTTTAATACCAATTCTATAAATAAGCATACTCATCTGGTATGTTTTATCAATATCATTGCTGCTTAATAATAAATCCATCTGATATGCTTTATTAATATTATTTTTTTGCAAAATAACATTTAATTGATAAGTCTTACTACCTATTTTTTTTATTAATAAATCAACTTCATAAGTAGATTTAAAACGACTTATAACTAAAATATCCATAATATAATTATTGTCAATCCTTTTTAAAATAGCAATATCTAATTGATACGTTTTACTTATATTATATTTCTTAATTAAAATATCTGCTTGATATAATACTTTTGTTAAACTAGTAAGTAAAATATCTATACTATAATTCTTCATTATTCCTTTCTTTAAAATTATTACATTTACTTGATAAATCTTAGAATAACGTTTGGCTAAAAGAATATCTAGTTGATAAACTTTATTATTTAAGTTCTTCAATAATATATCAATATTATAAATTTTTACAAAAGACTTCTTAACTAATATATCTATATTCATTGATTTTATAATTTCATTCTTTTTTATTAGTAAATCCATTATATAAGATTTATCAATCCCTAATCTCTTAAGAAGAAGATCTGATGTATAAGTTTTAATATAGGATTTCTTTAATAATAAATCTATAGAATAACCTTTTGTTATTCCCTTCTCTAAAAGCAATATATCAATTTGATAAGTCTTAATGTAATGCTTAGCTAAAAGAATATCTAGCTGATATGTCTTATTTATACCGAACTTCTTTAGCAATATATCAGCATTAAAAGACTCTATACAAGCCTTCTTAATCAATATATCTGAATCTATTGATTTTGTAATCCCATTTTTCTTAATCAATAAATCCATTGCATAAGTCTTATTAATATTCAGTTTTTTAACAAGAAGATCTGATGTATAAGTTTTAGAATTAATCTTCTTCAAAACTAAATCCATATCATAAGTTTTAGTTCTAGTCTGCATTGGCGCTAATGTTTCATCTATTGATGCCAACCTTAATACAACATAAGGAGGAACAGGCAATACTGATTCAAAGACACCTCCAGTAATTGCATGAACATGAGAATAAAGAACTCCTGCAGAAGATCCTCCTGCTGCAACCTGACTTGTCCCTGAAGATATAGTTCCACTATCGCCAGTCACTTCATGAGTATGAGTATTATCTGTTCCTCCTTGTGCAACTGTTCTATTTGCACTTCCTCGATTTTTACAAAAATAACCATTATAAGAAGAAGATACAGCAGTCCAAGCAGATGAAACACTATCATCAAACCAGGCATAAGATCCAGCAGGAAATCCATTAGTCTGCTCAGTCACCTTGCAAACTCCAGCTCCCCACCACTTATATGTATGATCTGCTCCTTGAGAAGTTATTCCTGTTGAAGTATGACCATGAATAGTAGATCCTTTAACAAATGAAACAGAGCCATCACTTTTTTGAGTAGTAGATAAAACTTGAGTATTCCATCCAAGAGTTGTAGGATGAGTATGATTATCAGCCCCTCCTGTTCCTCCATAAGAAGCAGCTATTCTAATATAACAATCTGCATTTTCATCCCATACCCAATGATCATAATCAGGCTCAGAACTGGAAGGTAAAGAACCTCTAAGGCATGCTACATTAGCAGGAACTACACCGTTAAAATCATTTATATTTTTATATATCATACGATAATTCTTATAAAAAGGCCAACTCGTCCCCGTTCCAGCATCTAAAGATTGAGCTGCGCTAGATGCTGTATGAGTATGATTTGAATATCCAATATTTACAGAAAAACCGCTACTAACTGCTGAATTTGAAGCTCCTCCAGAAGCTAAGGAAGTCTTTGTAGTAGCATTATGAGTATGAGTTTCAGATCCTCCAGTACTCAAAAAGCTATATGTACCTAGCATAAGCAATCGATTATGATAGGATGATGAAATTTCAGTCCATCCGCTAGGTACATCCCCATTATCACATAATAGTAGATATATATTACCCATTAAACTTTCCTTCGTCTATCATCTTCCGGCGAAAATCAATTAATTCTTTTTCATAGTTTCGCCTTTGCTGAAATAAGACTTCAGGAGGAATAGTAGGATTACCAGCTTGAGCCTGTAAATAATCATGGTAAGCCTTAACGCAAATATCTAATTCCCAGGATTTGAAAATATCTTTCAAGACTAAAAGGTCTATTATTGCATTTATGTATGAAAGATAGATATCTGCTGTTTGCGCTAATTCCTGCTCTGTTAAAATTCCCTTTAAGACCAAAAGATCTATAAGTCCTTCAATCTTTGCACTATCTACATCAGGGCTAGCAATTGGTATAGGTTTTTTCTTTTCCTCTTTTCTCTTCCCTTTCTTTAACATAATGCTCCTTTATACCTCTTCGGATAAAAAGGTTAAGCCAAAGAAAGGAAAGCCTCCCTTTCTTCAGCTAGCAGTCACTTCTACTAAAACATAAACTTGTTTAGAAGCAGTAGCCGGACCTGTATTAACTTTAGCTTCCAAAACATCCCCAGCAGCAACCGCCGTTGTCCATGTAGTAAGAGTTGCATTAGCCTGTTGTGCATTAGATAATGCCGGACCTGCAGAAGCAGATATCTTTGCAAATGAAGTCCCTGCAATAGTCTTCTTATTGATATCCAATGCTATAGTTGCAGAGGCCTGTACACTAAAGAGCTGTACCTTAGTTATAATTCCTGCAAAAGGAACTACTCCATATCCTACATCCCCTGTAGTCAGAAGTCTAGGCCCTATATCCGCTACTTCTTCTGCAGCATTCGCAGCTACAGTTCCTACTACCATTACCACATAAGCTACTTTTCCTGTACTTGGTAGAGGTCCCTCAACTCTAAGTTCTCCTACCTGGTCAGGCCCTGGGGATTTAGCAAGAATTAGTTCTGTCATTCAACCACCTCTCTTTAGGAACTAAGGTTTCAAACCTTAGTTCCCGTACCATCATAGTAGATACCTGCATATGGCTCCTTAACCAGAGTACCATACTCCAGCCACATCTGAAATACAGTATCATGAGTATCATCATCTTCGTACCTATGCAAATGGAAGCCAATATTATTTTCCATCGTCTGAGGATACTTCGGATTCTTAGAGTAGTAATACGTAGCAGGACTAAACCTCTTATCAAGGCCTAGAACAGTGCCTTCCCCAACAGAAAACCTCATCCTATGAGCTGTTATTCCCAATACAGGAAGTTCTATAGCTGCGGTCTTGAAGTTAGGAGTCCCCCATATAAACTGTCTTTCTCCCTGGTTAACGTTGATATTCATAAGATAACTCATAATCTCATCGTAGTTATCCTTGTGAAGGTAAACGTCCGTCAATTCATATGGATATCCGTCCCTCTCCATATCAGAGAGAAGGAGCTGTAGATCTGATACAGGTTTGCGGTTAGTAGCATCACTCCATACAGGAGTAGACTTAGCATAGAACTTATCAGTAGCTCCCTCAGTATAAACTCCATCTACAAGAGCATCTCCAATAACCATGTTAACTTCTTGAGCTAACCAGAATGCAGCCCTGGTATAGGCTCTGTTAATCATATCAAGCCCTTCAGCAAATCTTACTGCATCCTCATCTATCCTAATCTCCAGACCAAAGGAGGCCATGGTTGTAGAGATTTCCTCAAGATTGCTAACCTCAATCTTAACAAATCGAGAGCCTGCAGTCCTAAGGCGCGGTCTTCTTCTCTTCGAATCTGTTGCTGCAGTCGTAGGTTCTTTAGTGCCCCAAATAGCCTTACTATCTACCTGTACCTTAGGCATAAAATTCATCCATTCTAACTCTGGAAGAATCATGCTTACAACTCTACTCTCCACAAAGTCAGACTGGAGATATCTATCATTCGGTAATGTAATCTTTCCAGCCATTTAAGCCACCACCCTTACAGGATTCATGCCAAATCCTATCAAACACGGTTTCGTTACCGCTACGCTCGTAGAGCCTTCAATGTGATGGAAAGGAACAACTCCTTCTCCGGCATACGAACCAGCAGCTTCAAAGGCATATCCACCTTCGGAAACATCCCATTTCAAAGTTGTAATAACTCCAACATCAATAGAATCTGCTCCACCACCATTTGCAGGAACCTTTACCTCAACCACCTTGATCTTCATTAGCCCATCAAACTCAATTGTAGCCTTCCTCAAGAGTCCCTGAGATATCTGATCTGCTATAGCAGTAACGGGAGTACTATCAGCGGGAATATTAGGAGCCCTATCAGGCTGAGAAATAACTTCCCCACCATAAGTTAACCCTGCAGTCTGAGCCTTCCGGACGATAGGCAATCCCTTCAAAGTATCATAGTCTATTGCTGCATCATCCCATAGCTCTACTCTATCCCCAGGTACTAAAGGAGCAGTTCTTACAACAGTAACCATATCTAGCCCTGTTCTCCCTTCCGCCGTACCTCTGGTAATATTTCCTTCATACAACCAAGCAGTAATTGGAAGTCCTATGCTGGCATCACCAGCAACTTTTCCAGCGAGTGACATATATTCTTACCTCTTAAATCCTAATGCAGCATCAAACTCTGCATTCAACTGATCAACGGTTAACTTCTTATTTCCATTTCCGTCAGGCATCTTAAACTTTGTTTTATCTTCTTTCTTATCAGAGTGAACTCTAATTTTTGCCATGCCAGAAGCAACAACTTTCAATTGATCAATAGGCATTCCTTCATATACTTTTGCTTCTTCTTCAGTTAGATCTCCACTATGAGCTTTAATGGTAGCAATATGATCTGCTCTTACACTACCTTCAATAACGCTTTTTTCTTCCTGAAGTCTTGTGTTCTCATCCTGAAGCTTTGTAATAAGAGCCTCCTTTTCAGCTATAGTCTTCATAGCATCACCATAAAGATCAGCTATTGCTCCCTTAGCTTCCTCAATATCCATAGACGATTCAAAATCAAGAGTCAAAGAATCGCTATCTTGCGCCTTAATGATCTTTGGTTTTGGATAAGAAGGAGCATCAATTTTAGGAAGTTCAAAAACACCTGTCTTATCCTTAACCTGATTATTTAGCAAGTTAAGCAATTCTAAACTCTTTGTTTTGAACTCTGTAGGATCTTCAATCTTAGAGATATCATCTGATATCTTAGTGAAATCCTCAAGGTTATTTACTTTTATTTCTATCATATAAATTCCTTCGTCCTTTTTATTTATAATCTTTTGGTCTCCATGTAATTTAATTTGAGGATTTGCATGAGCACCAAATCCACAACCGTCTTCTGTAGTACATGCACCAACAGGAACAATTGCCAAATGATCAAAGAACAACGACTTTTCAATTTCTGAATATTCTTTATCACCCCATTTACCAGGCATCTCTTCCTGATAAGAGAAATATCCTGTAGATACTTCAGTAGGATCGCCAGCGACTATTCGTTGAACTATTTCCGGAGGGCATTTTTCAGGCCACATTTCACAATCTACTAGGACTCTCTTTAGATCATCATCCCATTCCGTATCAACTACTTGCCCTATAGCAAGAGCTGGATCATAGACTCCTTCTAAAGGATGATTAATCGTTATAGGAACTCCTTTAAGCCATCTATAATTAGATTTTAGCAATTCTGCAGGTCTGAATACCCCTTTCCAAACACCTTCTTTCGTTGCTACAGCTTTTGCTCGAATAACGTTATCATGAAATTGAATTTCTAACTTCTGATGCTCAGGAAAATTACCTTCTTTCAATTCTTTCTTACAAGATCCCATAACAACACCATCTGCTTTTTACAAATGTAATTCTCCTTCTTCCACAATCTTTATCACAATCTTAATGCAAAGGTACTTCTATATATCTTTTCCTTTTCACTTTCGAAAAATTATTGTGTCTATAATATTTAATCTTCTCTTACTGCTAAAGGCCTACATCTACATAAAGGATGATAAGGAGGTATTTCATCAGACCATTTGTAGGGTATTTTTTCTGATTCTTTCATTTTTTCTAAACATTCTTCGCAACTTCTTTCATCTGCAGGACATATAGATTTCCATCCAATATACATATCTTTAAACTGTTTCATCCTATCTATATATCCAGCATTTCTTACTTCAAAAGGAATAGTTCTAGCAAGAAGCTCAGTATAATATCCAGTAGACATTTCAATTGCACGTTTCCCTTCACGCTGAATAGTTATTGTTTCAGAAGTTAATATCTCTGGAGTCTTTTGTCTAATAATATTTGCAAGTTCTGAAGGATGTGCATTACCATCTCTTATTAACTCTTCTAAACTGTCAGATATATGAGATGATAGAGCTGAATTCCATTCTGAAATAGGTTCCAATTTAGAAAGAACAGCGCCTTCCAATACCTGAGGGTTAGGAGTTGTACCAATGCCTATTGATTGATTACCAAGTTTTTGAAGATTTTCCTTTTGAGCTGCTAAATCACCCTGCCAAAAATCCTTAATTAATTCCCGAGCCATTTCTTCAGTTATTTGCCTATCAAAAGTTTTAAACAATGAATCTACAATAGGCTTCTTATCTGATCTCCATTCTTCTACATTCTTAATCCTTTGGCTTACTAAAGAAAGGAATTCCTTCGATGAAGAAGGTATCTTTAGAGAAGGAATCCTAAGATAAACTTTAAAATTATCAACTTCCGGTTTTACTTTAACCAATTCCGCATAGCTAAGAGCCTTTCCTTCGATATTCATTAAAAGCTCTTCATCTATCTCAGCAGCAATAATGCCCCCATCAACAATATCTTTTATATTTTTTCTAGCCGCTAAAGCTGCTCCACCTTCTACTTTTTTGGTATCTCTATAAAAAGTAAGATCAGAAGGTATTAAACCTTTTTTACTATCCTCCCACAACTTCTTTTCTACCCCTTTAAAGAGCAAAACTTTAGCCATTTCTAACTCCATCTAATTGAACAGCCAAATCTTCCAAGACCTTCTGAAGAGCTTTATCATAAATCGTCTTTATTCTACTTTCCATCCCAGGTTCCTTTTCTCGTAAGCTTGAAAAAGCTTCTAAACTATCATGTCTATGGAAATGAGGCTTTTCTGCAGATTGATTCTTCTGCATTCCTGATAATTCGCCTCCCTCTCCAGAGTATCCAGCCCCTAGAGGATTTAAGCCTCCGGTTTCAGATCCAATTCCTTCTCCAGCGCTGGCAGGATTCCCAGGATTGTTAAACGCTGGAATTTCCCTAAACTGATCTCCATCATCAACATCCTCATAGCCAATTCTTGCCCTTCCTTCATTCTTAGTAAGAAGAGCGTTAACATAACCCTGAACAGCAATATTAAGACGTGCTTTCTCAAGTTCGGCTTCAAGGGCTATAGCATCAGAATCATCAATATAATATGCCAGTTCTAAATGATCCCAATCTGCAGGCTCTGCCTGCAAGTTCCTCCTTTCAAATTCAGCTTTTAAGAATTGTTTGATTTCTCCACCTATAGAACTCAATAGGCTTCCGCCAAAAGATAACATAAAAGATCTAGTAATATATCCTATTGCATATGTCTGAGCTGATTCATACCCAAATAGAGATAGAGGGACCCCTAAAGCAGAACAAATGGACATGTCGCATTTCTTAATAACCTCTAAATATTGCGTGCTAGCAGGCCTTCCGCCTTTTTGTTCTACAGCTACATCATTTCCGTGAATAAAAGCATGATCAGCTTCCATTGGTATTGTAGATCCTACTGTTGGTGATTCAGGGTCCTCATCCACATAATATAACTGTTTTTCAAATTCATTAAAGATCTCTTTCGCTAGCCCTCGGGCCTCTTTGAGTCGATTTTGATAGTCTCCAGTATAATTCTCAAGATTCATAATTTCAGAAAGCTCTACAGAAAAATCCCACCTGGGAAGACCAGTTCTACTATAAAGCATGTAATCAAGAGTGACAGCCATTTTAAGCTTCAAGATAAATACCAAAGATTCTAACGGACTCTCTCCATAGATCGAAAATGTATTCCTCCCTAAGATATCTCGACATGCACTACCTTCTCGCTGGTAAGAGAAATGAAGTACTTCTTCTGGTTCCAGAATTGTAAGAGCGCTTCCTTCATACATCGCTACGCTCTCTGATCCAGCAACTCCTGATAATTTACCATCTGACATTCCCGAAAATGGAGATAAAACAGAAGTTTTAGAATAAATAGTCCCTGCTGCTCCTTGATTACTTAGAGTCTGTTGATTAACATAAGTTCCTTTAGTTGCTCCAGTATCTAAAACTTCGTTAAGAAGAAAAACATCAGGCGATCTAATTACATACCCTGCTTCCTTAGGATCTTTCTTATATTCGTTATCCATTATCGTTACAGCTCCTGAAGGCAGAAGCTCAAGATGAGATATTTCTCTATTATCTTTTCTATGAATTCTATAATAGATATCCCCATCTCTAACTATCATTCTTACCATAGCCTGCAGGCCATTTGAGAAATTGATTTCCCCTAAGATCTTCTCCACGTCTTTCAGAAAATAAGGAGTTGACGGAATATATCTTGTGCTCTTATCGAACTCTTTAGGAGGCTCTTTAATAGCAGGTCCCATGTAAGAATTAGACACTGTATAGGATATCATACTAATAGCTGTTCTTAACTCAGTATCTAATTTAACCATTAAATTATATAAAACATATTTATTAATTCTTGAAGGATCTGAAGCAAGAAAGTTTTTCATATCATAAATAGACATTTGGTAAAAACTTACTTTATTAGATACATCTGCTGATCCCCCACCGCTATGAAATCTTAATTCCGGAGTAATAGCATGCCCTTTTATTTTACTTTTGGCTTTTCTACTTTTTTCAATTCTCATGATATGATAGTCTCATGAAGATTAAACTTATATCTTTCGTAAAATTACTGCTATAACTTGCTATATCAGACAACTTTAATTGGGATCAGGATCAAAGGAGGTGAAAAGGCATAAACGCCTCCTGATCCCAATTAAGATCCCCAATCCCTTCAGATTCGCTCTTGCTTTTTTTTGCAGAGGAGATATTTCCATTTCGGCCAAGAAGCTTATACGTGAGAAGCCCGCATAAGCAAGAGTATATCTGTCTATAAAAGTATATAAATTTTATCCTCTCTTCTTCTTTTCATAGTTTTATATCTCCTCTAACATAGCTTTTAATATATCCGTTGCAGTATCTACACAGAATGGATCATTTATATACGTAGACACATTTTCCATTTCCGATATGATTATTCTAATGGCCTCTCTTTGTTCTTCAGTAATTTGCCCGCACTTTGAATCTCCTAGATCTATTCCTGCTGCCTCCTCCAGCATAACCTGACCCTCTCTTAATGCACGTCTGCAACAACCACAAGAGCAATTTCTATCAAACTCACCTGATAAAAGGAAACTTATGAGATGCTTACGCTCTTTCGTGATTCGCCACCAACGATTATCAATATGATCTTCTGAATTCATTTTTGCCCCATCTCCTTCAGCATAATTTTAAGCAAATTACAAAGATCAAACATTATATGGTCATTGTAATAAATATTTGATTCAATCAATTCAATTGCAAGAATTAATGTTCTCTTCTGCTCTTGTGTAATTCGCAAAACCTTAATGTTCTTAGGCTGATCTTCCCATCCAAAAGGCTCTGCATTCTCACAAAGAGATTCCTGATAAGCCTCTTCTGCTATGCTCATATTATTGTCTATATAGAAGCCTCCTTTATTATATCACTCTTTATTTTAAATACGTATACATTTTTTACATATAGGTAAACCTCGTTTAATTAATTCATTATAAGAAAGTTTTTCCCCAGAGAGATACAATGGTCTTAATCTTACTGCTCCATTACATCTCCCGTTATGATACATTCCTGTATTACTTCTTTGCCAGCGTTTTTCATCTAATATTCCTACCATAGTAGTATAAAGTACAGCTATAGTATAAAAAGGTTTTGGAAATGTCCGTTTGGACATTTAGCGAGAACCTCATGGAACTTTATTTAGCCAAGAGTATCCATTAAAATATAATCGGCTTCAATTGATAAATCCGTTGTACTTCCTCAAACTGAAGCTTCTGCTGCAGTGTTACAACATAATTTTTCTCATTCTGCCAGAATACATTTACATCTTCCTCACTTAAAGTTAATCCAAGTCTAAGAGATTTTGCCATTTTTACACTTCAAAATTTATTATAAATGATTCCTTCTCTACTTCATCCCATCTGCTAATAAACAGCCTCATCCTTTTCAAGAAGGACTTCATTATCCAATATCATATGTAAAAGATATAATATTTAAATGTTTGTTTTATCGATTTGATAGATACTTTTAAATAATTTAATCACCCTAAGATAGGTCTAATATATTCCCTGTCATTCCAAGAGAACGGCAGTTCAAAATTAATAGCTCACAGATGGTGGAACTTTTGCCTCCAATACACAAAGTAGTAAGTAACTACTATACCATCTGGTTTTTTCTTTTTTTAACCTCACCGAACCTTTGAACCTTGCCTCTGCATTACCTGGCAAACATATCTGTAGCTGCTGAGCTGGCTGAGGCTTATGTAGCCATGCCTTGAACCTTGCCTTGCCTTGCCTTGCCTTGCCGTGCCCTGCCTAGCCATGCCATGCCGTGCCAGGCCTTGAACCTTGCCTTGCCTTTATTTTAACTTTATTCACAAGATGTAAGTCTTCGCTATAGGATTGAAGTTCTTAAAATCCTCATCTATAGGATCAATTAACAACATTAGAACCTCTTTGCCAACATAATTCTTAGACACAAATACCCGTCCATTGCTATCAATTTGTCTTAATCTAGGTTTAGTAAACAACAACCTTTCCTCACCATTAAGCTCTAACTTTACACTTGATTTTCTCATAAATTCTCCCTCTTGCCGATACGTATCCTAGAAGTCCCTAGTTTTTCATTCATACCAAGAAGCTGAGGCCTAATTCTTTGAATTCTCTCCTTAAGTTGAGGATCTTGAATTTCCAATTGCCGTGCCTCTATTTGAGATATATACATCGATGCGCGAGACCCATAACTAACCATCTTATCCAAAAGCTGACTTACATAAGAAAATTGCCCTCTAGTCTCTACAGCATAGCCGCCAGTCTCCCCATTAGCTGAACACCTAAATCTTAAGGTCCTAAGAGAAATACCATACTTTTTCATCAAAACTACCCTAAGATCAGTTACAAAGTCATAGTAGACTCTATTTACTCTACCAGGAATATAATTCACCTCAAGAAGATTTGACATTAAGATATGAGTAAATTGTATTTCTCCTTTAGGAACTTCTCCATACATCTTAACTTTACAAACCACATCATTTATCCAATTTGCAGCATCTTCTATGATATCTTGTGGACTCCTTATACGCTTATTAGGGATGAATGGATCATAAGGAGCCCAAATATCTATCTGAGTTTGTTCTTTACTTTCTATAACATCCTTAAGTTGCTGCTCTTTCTCAGGAGCTAAAAGGCAAATATTTGCTCCATGCATAATTTTATGTATATGTGCTTGTAAAATTGAAGAACCTTCAGGGCTCCTATATCCAAGTTCTGTAAGCTTTCTAGCCGTTCCAGTCTGTCCGAGCTCTTCAATATACAAATTAACAAGCTCTTTGGTATCTGCCGAAGACAACTCTTTCATAAAAACCACCTAAAAAGGTATGGGCAGCTTATGCCTTACCCATAACTTCTCCCAGGTGCTCCAGCTCAAAGCGCCCATGGTTAGGCCTCCAATCCCCTAGACCCCTATATAGGCCTGCATATGAGACTATTGTTCTCAAAATCTGAGGAGTAAGACGGGCATCTATAACTGTCATTAGGAATGTTCCATTCCAGCTTTCCAGCGAAGGACGGATTCTATAAACCTTACTTCCTTTTCCTTTAGTAGGAGTACCATTCACAGACCTTCCGAAGCTAACCAGATCAGCCTTTGTTGCTTCAACGTAGTTTCCTTCGCTATCCAATGTTGCAAGGCTTATATCCTGGCAAATAACTCCAGCCTTTACCACTCCTGTATACTGAGTCTTTCCTCTACCTGGTATAGTCATACCCCAGTAGGAAGCCCCATCTACCATGCATTGATGAATGTTCTCTCCTGGGATATACAGAACTTCACTCTCTGGTCTGAAGTATGCCTTCTCCCTCCAGATCTGCCTCTCAACTTCTGCTTTGTCCTTTGTAATTGCACTCTTTTTACTTCCGTTTAAAACTCCTTCTGCAGGAGTCTCAGATTGATCTATCATTCGATTAAATAGAATATCTGATTGTCCTACAATGCTCACAATATACTTTATTGGTGCCGCAATCTGCAGATCTATATACCCATTATCAGGGATCTCATTCTCTTTCTTGAAAGCCATACCTTGTTCATCTCCTTTGTTTGTTATAGGAGACTAAAGCGTAGTTATAGTATAAATAACTTTCTTAATGAAGCTTTATGAGATAACTCCCTCTCCTAGCTCCTAGAAGCCCCTGCTTGAAATATAAAGTAGAAAGGGGCAATCCTATGGTAGTTAACGGCTCTCCATGGCCTTCAGAAGTGCTCGCACAAGTCAGATCCTGCTGAATGCCCATGAGCTGTCTGGTTTGCCTTGCATCATCTACAAGATGTAGAACTCTATCAGTCATCGCAGAATCGATAGCCTGTGCCATTTCCATTTTCTTTCTAGGGGTGATGGAAACACAAACCAAACCCGGAATGATCTTTCTTTCTTCTGCAGTAGTAAGCTCTCCTCTAGTATTATCTGCCATAATAGAAGTAATATGCAATTTTTCTCTAGCTTTATTAATATAGGAAAATTGAGAGTATCCCACTTCTCCTACAGATGCATAATCTACATGGTCGAACCACTTGCTGAGAAGTTGAGTATAATGACCTCCATAGACTTCAAGAACTGAAAAATGACCTGGATTAACCCTTTTGCCAGGGTCATATCCTGCTATGCAATATCTTCCAGCGAATGGCCTCCACTTAACCCCTATGCTGAAAAAGTCGTTGTTGTGGAGAGATATATCTATACATCTTTGGCATAGCTCATGGTCAAAGTAAGAAAATGCTGCAGCCCTGGGAGCGCACATATATTCTTGCTCGAAGGTTGAGACCACACCGCCTTTCAGCTTTATCTTCCGGCTTTCCCTCATCTTTTTTAGAAGATCTAGGGGAAACATCTCAGGCCATAGAGCTTTCTCCTCTCCATTCTCAACATATATAGCAGGTTTTACTCTAGTTTTAAATTCTTTCTGAATATTCTTATCAAATAAAAAATCATCCTCTGTTTGAGGAGTTCCTACTACATGTAAAACTCCATCCCTGGTAGGAATATTCATCACTACAGAGACAAATATAGAATTAATTCGCCAGACATTAGTCCTTGCATTAGGATCAGAATCATCTTTAAGAGGATCATCCACAAGTACAATCTCAGTATGAGTGCCTCTTGAGAACTCAAGGAGACCATGAGGCTTAACCATAAACCTCTTACGGTCACTCATAGGCCTGTGGGAATCCCATGTAAATCTTGCTAATGTATCCGCTCTTCCCTTTTCATCTACCATTCCCAGGATAGGAAGAATAGAGTCTCCAACAAGATACTTTAATGTTTGAACGTGCTCTTCTGCTAGCGTCTTTCTATAAGAAAAATAAGATGATCTTATATTCCTTCTATCATACCTATTCTTCCAAAGCCTCCACATTAGATAAGCATAAAACCTCATGCTCTTCCAATGAGCTCTTGGTTCTACTGTTATTGTCTTATCGTTGTTCTGCAGGAAATTGCATTCATCAATTATAAATTGTCCACCAACAAATTCTTCAAAATGCCTTTGTACAGCCCATTTATAAATAGTATATGTAAAATATGCAAAACTATCATAGGTCCACTGTAAGGCCTCTACTTCCTCTTTTTTCAATGGCCTTGCTAGATAACGACCTATGAGCGATAACTCTTTTCTTTCAAACTTCAGTTTCATTGTCCTTCCTGATGTTTGATCTAAGCTCTTTCTATATAACATTTCTCATAGATATAGTATAGTAAATGTAATCTATATGAGTTTGAAAAATATTAAAAATTTAGTAAAAATTTTTGTTGTTATATAATAACTACAGAAATAAACATATAATTTAAAAAATATATAGCACTATATACATTTTATTTTTTTCTATATACTTCCTTTATGAGTAATCTATAACACACAAAATCCTTTATACGTCACATAACCATCTTTTATGACATACAAATTTAAGTCCTTCCTTTTTTCAACTCTTCAAAAAGCTATAACTAGTTGTAGATGTGTACTATAATATAAGTATTTATATAGTATTAGTCTATTTTCTAAAGATGTATGTAGGATTTTTGTACCCCTCAGGACTCCCCACCCCACCATATCTTTGTCTTACTAAAAAACCCCTCCCGGTGCTGGTATTTCGATTCGTGCCGTCTACTGCTGTCGAATATACCATACTCCGGTCTCCTGCAGAAGATCAGATAAAATAGCAGCCTGTTCCCAAGGCCTTTAATCCTCCAGCCTCTCAATAAAATTGCAAGACTTAAATTAGTTCATTGTTTTAGCAACGAACTAATTTAAGTCTACTGATATCAATTGTTTTTTAATATCTACTAAAACATACCAATTCCCGAGGTCATTATCTATAAGTTATATGTACCAATTCCTACAGCTATGATTTAAAGGCAAAAGCACCCTAAAAGCACTTCTGGCAACCTCGCTATTCCATAGTCTATAGAATCAAACACAATTGTACTTGATCAACTCTCTCATAGCGATTCCTTTAGTCTACTGCTATCGATTCACGATAACACCATTTCCCACCGCGTACACCTATGGTTATCGAGCCGAAAACATATTTATAAAAATGTTATAACTTATAAGCTACTATGTCAAAGGCATAAGAGCCTATAAGTTATACGTAGTATACCTCACCCATATACGTACATATATAACATTCATATTATTAAAACTATAGCATCTCTGGATTAAGCGGTGGTGGAGTTTCACCATTAATATCTATCTCTGGTGGATACGGCGTAAGATCTATGTCTACATCCCCTTTAGACTGCTGCAGCTCATAGAGCTTTAAGCGCTCTTTAAGATATAGTCGTCGATCCTTGATTAGCTTCCCCATGGCAAGTATAGCATTAATCTGGATCTGACATGTATCCTTTCTAAAATTCGGGCCTACAGATTTTGCATCCTCGATAATATCATCCAACGTATCTATTGAGTTAGATAATACGTGCTCTGTCTCAGCAATCTCCGACCTCAGGATTGCTTCTTTATATCCTGGTTTCCTAGCCCTTAGTAGAAAGCCCTCTATATGAGCTCTAGTGAATTCAGTTCCATATGATTCATTCAGCCATTGAGCGATAGTTGCAGGCTCTGATCCCTGGGGATATTCCAAGATTAAACTTGCCAGCCCACTACCCTCAACCACATGCCTTATATGCTTTCTTCTAGCCATCTATATACCTCTGTAACAAACGCTATCAAGCAACCATAGTATTACAAATTATATTTGTACTATTATACGAATATATTTAGCCTCATTTTATCTGCCATATATACTTTCTTATACTCATCCATATATTTATGTAACAAACGCTATCAAGCAAGCATAGTATTACAAATTATATATGTACAATTATAATATGTTACTCAGATCCGTCCAAAAATCTATATAGATTTTCATAAACCTCCATACTTTTTTCACTTTGACCGTCCTTAACATCTATCACTATATTTTATATTCTTCTATAAGTTCTTTACTATTTCTATGATAAATGAATTCTAAAACATACAACTACACAACTATCTCTACTTTTCACTCATATTCTAATCATTTTATCAAAATTAAAATAATTAATAAAAAACAAAATGTAAAGATATAATAAAACAATTTGCAAAATCTATAACCTATATAACGATTTTTCCCTCTTTATGTTAGGAAAAGCCCTTACCTCATCTACTGATAACGATCTAGCTCCAGATAAATATACTTCCCATACATATTCAAATGGTACTAAATAAGCTTCCCTCCATACCTTTGAACATCCTCCTCTAACTCCTCTTTTCCCTATATAGCTATCTGGCGTATGTCTAAGCTCCACTGCAAGTATTCCTCTTCTTCCTGTTAAATCTATAAATCTATATTCATTTTCTAGTTGTCCCTCCGAAAAATAACTGTGAAAATTGATGTTATTCTTGCCTTTTGTTATCTTTATGCTTTTGCATTCAACTGCCTGATAGTATTCTTGAAAAGGACTATCAACCAATATATCAATAAGTTGTCTAGTATACTTGTATTGTTTTAACCTATATGCATAACCTTTTATTTTTCTCTCCCTAAAAAATACATTGTAAGCCTTTACCATATCTCTTTCAAAAGTATTGCCTCTCATATGATTCACTCTTCCTGCAGCAGATATTTTACTAATCTGTCTCCTCTTCTTGTATGGCTTATGTTTATAGTAATTAACTCTTCCTCTCTTCAGTTATTCAGCTCCTATAAGCTTTTTACTACATAATCAATAGCACTAACCCATACAGATAATAACGTCCACAATAATAACAATAACCATTTATGTCTCCATATAAAAGGAAATAAATCGCAACGTGAGAATCTAAATGGTCCCCAAAACATATTTTCGTGCTCTCTTAAAGTATTTTCAATAACAATAAGCCTCCCTGATAAATTCCCAATTTTTTCGTCAATAGTCCTATTAGTTATATCCATTTTTTCGTCAATTTTGTTATTCATGTTTTGGATTTCTACTACCAATGCCCCTAAAACAGAAGCTACATTATCTTCTGTAATACTTGCAGGATCAATCTGTACTATAAATACCACCCTATAACTACCCCTTTGATATCTTAACTTATATCTTTTTCTGATTTGTAATTGATATCAAAGAATTAATCATTTTCATAGATTTAGCATTAAAAAGTATTCATTTTAATGATTTTTGCTTTCGCTATCTAGCGCCATATACAGGGTATTTTCAGTGTGCCTCACAGGGATTAACATGTAAAATAAATTCATTTTCAACCCGCTACTATCTAAAATGGTCAAACAGCAAACACCTTTTTCCCTCCTATCCTATTTTTTTTTTTTTTTGGAATAAAGAGAGAAAGAGTAGTTAGAAAAAAACGGCAAATCGACATTAGGAGCCATTTTTTTGCGTTTTGCATTTCTCTAGACCCTGCGACCGATAACGATATTACCCTGTATAACGCTCTCTTGATATCTATATATCTTATTACAAATTTTATTTCTGCATTTCAATACCTAGTAAAACCGTTATGTAGTGCCCATTTATATTCTTCCTCATGCTCCTCAAATGGTACATTTTTTTCAAGAGCTTAATAAATATGTTTATATATATAGGTTTATACCCATATATCTTTGTCCACTCTTGAAACTTTTGATCTAACTCTAAAGTTCCTACAAACCCATTAGGCTGAGGAACCAAGCACTCTCCATAGAATTGCCTGATTACATCTTCAGGATTCGATAACTCTTCAAACATTTCTGATGTTTCCGATACGCTTAAGGCTCCTGTAAATTTGTTATTAGCCACTAAATCCTTTAGCCTATCCAATGCTAGGTTTAACAATCCGCTCATCTCTTCCGGAGATGTAAGATCTCTCAGTAAATTCGGGTTTGGAGCTTTGTCAGCTCCAGGTTCGAAATCGAATCTTTTCAGAAAATTAAGAATAATAAACCGTGAATAAAATCCATAACTTCCATCTCCTGTCTTCGGCACTTGGTTTCCGGTAAATATTTGTTTTGCTATATTTACCATTGGAAAGGGATGCTGAAATTTTTTCTCTACCAACAAAAAGTCTTCTCCTGTTATTTCTTTAAATCTTTCTGTATGTTTTAAAGCTTCAGTGGAGATATCCCCACTGATATTTGCCAGCTTCCCAAACAGTTCCGAAGGAGTAAATCGATCCTCTAACTTCTGAATAGGAATTGATGTTACATTTTCATCTCCAAGAAAACTCCTCATGAGTCCTAGAAGCGTACTCTTTCCATTTCTTCCTGCTCCTACAAATAGAAAAGCTTTATGGATAAAATGCCTCTTAAATATCAAATATCCAAAAAGCTCCTCTACAGTAAGAATAGAATTATATCCGATTTCTACTCCTTTAATTCTGCATTTTTCGCATATATCTCCATCAATAGCTTTATGGCAAATAGGGCACATATTTGTTATAAACAAATCTTTAATAAATTCCTTAATCTTAGGACAATTGCTATCAGGAACATATGATATTGGAAGTTTTATCATATTCATGTAATTGGGATCATGAGGAAGCAAAGTTATTTCCCATGTTTCCGGGTTAATTGATAAGATTCCATTCTCTACACAAATCGCAAAAGGATCATTATCCATATCCCTTTCATCTACTACAGTAGATGCTTTTAGCATTTCCAGACATTCAGATCTCATGTTATTGGTCATTGCTCCAAGTGATAGACAAAAACTTTTCAAGATTAAATTTGGAGCTTCTTTATAGACCCCATCCTGATAAATTAAACTCTTTTCACTTGCAGAAAGGGTTATTATATTCATATATTCTGCAACAGACTCTACAATTCTTTTTACGCGAGAAATCTTAATCTCTGTTGCTTTTCCTTCTCTGATTTCATAAGGAATTTCTTTAGGATCTATGTCATACTTGTTGATTAAGAGTTCTATGGTCTTCTGTAATAGCCCTTCTCTTTTTAGCAGGCAGCCTCTGCCAGCCTCTCCACACTCAATTAAGCCATTCATCATAGCTACTAGTTCAAGAGGCCCTCCACCGCTATCATCCCTAAAGCAATGCCAGATATTCTTTTTCACATTTACAGAAAAATTAAGTCCATTATCTGATCCATGTAAAGGATGCCCACCCTGAATTTCTCCAGACCCATTAGGATCGCTCTTTATTATAGGATTCGGCAGCGCTATATCAGCTATTTTAATCTTATCCAACCATCCTATCTTAAGAGGCTCAATTCTGGAACTTTTTTGAGTTCTTTTTATCTTTCCTACTCTTGTTTTTTCTGCTTTCTCCATACTTTCTATATCATCCTCTTCAGTTGCTGGATTTTCTAATTTTCTGCTAAAACGGACTTTGCTAGTGAACACATTCATTATTTCAGAAAAACTAATTTCTCTTATTGCTGAAAGATTTTCTTCCTTCCAGATTTGTATTCTTACTGAAGAATCTTCTCCTATTTCCCTATACCGGGATGTAGGCCCTACTACCTGTTGCCCCATCCATTGCATTTCCCCCAGGTGCATGTATCCCTGAGACTCTTTCCCGCCGCTTACGTAAGTTTGAGTCTTTACCAGATCATACATTATCCTTTTTTTATCAAAATCATTGCATATATAGTAGAAATGAAGCCCTCCGCTCCTGGTTCGTACTGTATAGGTCTCCGGCATTCTCTCCAGAATTCCCAGCTCTTCCATTCGTGCTACATTATCGATATCCACTACCAGAAGCCCGCCTATCCCTGTACTCACTCCATAGTTTCCGCCTTTAGCTAACCAGTTCCGCAGCCCTATAGCATCATGAGTATAGTTTGTTGTACGAGTCCAACCAGGCTCAAAAGCCTTCTTTTCCCACATTATGAGTTTAACAAACCGAAACTCGGGTTTTTGCAAGTTCTGTGGTATTCTTATCTCTGGCAAATTAGCTATCTGATCTGTAGTTGATTTATTGACCTTCTCTATGTCCATCATAACCTTCTCCTTACCATCCTATCCTTTCTTTCCGGGCATTTCTTCCCTTTTTCCGGGCAACCCTCTACCTTCCAGAGAGATCGTTGATTTACGGGCATTTTACGAGCTTCCTAACTTTTTCTATTCAGTTCTAACTCAATATCTATCTTACATTTTTTAGTTTGATTCTTCATTCACATAGATAGTTTTTTATTATTTTATGTGTATTCCATCTTCTTCTTATTTTCTCAGTCCTATCTTATTCCTTTCTTAGTCTTATCTTAACTTTTTCTCAGCTTTATCTCAGCCTTTTCAATGCTTAACAAGGAATATTCTCGTTTTTACAAAATTCATCGTTTTACCCATTTTATCAAAATATATCCTATATTTTTTCATTTTAACCTTTGACACATTCAAAAAAAATATTAATTCAAGCATCTCTTGCTTTCGTCAGGCTTATTATCTTTTCTATTTGCTTGATTAATAAGTTCCATTGTAAATATTACTCCATATAGAAAAGCATCCAAAGGCTTTTTATCGCTCTTTTCAATTCCCGTTGCATCAATAAATATATCAATAAATTCTGCTAATTCGATAGGAGAATACCATCCGAGCTTTCCATCGTTAACCTTTTGATATATAATATTATATATATCTATAAGGCATTCATTTATCCTCTCTTCAGTTAGATATTTGTTTTTATCGTTATTCATTTATACTACCTCCTTTTTATGTACTCTCTTATCTTTACACTTACTACTTTATCTTCTAGCGCTTTTGCCTTCTCTATGTCTTTAATTTCTATATCATTTAGAATTATATTACATTGATCGATATTACCCTGATCGTCGTTAATGAAGTCGACAAGAGCTAGTTTTCCGAAAAAAAATGTCTCTCCCTGTTCTAGCTGTTCTTCTTGAGGTATCATCAAGGGAATCTTGTACGAACCTACGTTGATTGCCCCATGTACCATATTGTCCCTTTCATTCTTTCTAAGCTTTTCCATCTTTCTAAATCTATTCAGCTCCTTCATTAGCATGGGCATTTGGTTGACAATTTCCTTCTTTGCTGCATCTTGTACTAAAGGGTCTACATCGAATTCATTAGCCATTGCTAGGCTAAAAGCCCTTCTGAATCTTTGGAAATCTACCTTACCATCTATTGCCATTTTATCCGCCTCCTAATAAGTAAAGTTGTCCTTCTAAACCCTTGATCCTAATGTCTTGCTGATTTATCTGTTTTATAAGACTCTTTAATAAATCTGGTAAATCTTTTATTATCTGTATATGGCTGAATTCTGTAGCTAGACGCTCTAAATCGCCGTTATCTACTAGATTTTTTACCTCTTTTAAATCAAAATCTTTCTTTTTATAGATACATATAAAACAATTCATATGATCCTTAATAGTGATCTTCCCATCATGTTCTATAAGGACATATTTAGCACTATTTAGCAAAGGGCTTATAGATTCACTTTGTTCTTTAGTTAGACTCTCTAATTTTTGTATCTTTTCTGTACAAAATTGTAGTAAGGCGGTCTTGTAGTTTTCTTCTCTAAGAGAAAGTGTTTTTGCAAATTCTGCTTCAAAGTCTGAAGGTTTTAAATATCTTAAAAATATATACGAACCTATACAATTACCTAAAGGCTTTATTTCATTTCCTTCTTTAATTATAATACTTCCATCTTGTTCTATATGAACAGCTTGAGCTCTGCTCAACTGTTCATTGATGATATCAGTTTGTTCTTTCGTTAACGTTCTCATGGTAAATCATCCCTATTTGTACATCTTCTCCACTTGTCGGAGTATTATAGCATCTTTTTCCCATTTTCGTCTAATTGTTCCTAGAGAGTAGTGAAAGTTGCACCCTCTAATCTCAATGCTTTTTGCATCTATTTCCATGAAAATCGTAGTACAAGTTTTTGCTAGCCTGGTTATCTTCTGCAGAGCGATCAGGTCACAGAAGACGCATTTACCTATAGGTATCTCAAAGTTGTTATCTGGTAAGAGATTTATAACTGGAATTGTATATGATCCTACAACTGATGGAATCCATAGCTTTGAAATGCTATCTAATGTCTTTGAGTATATATCATCATCCATTGGATACGTTAAACCTTCTATTTGAAGTCTGTATTTAGTTTCCATTCCATCTTCTTCAGGAGTTAAAGAAAGCTCCTTAATAAGCTTCATTGATCCTAAGTTCCCTGCAGCTAGTACAAAATTAACTGCCTCATCCAAGAGCTTAGACTTTAATGCCGCTCCTCCAATATATGTAGATGCCATTCTCATCGATACGTTCATGCAAATCCTCCTTGAAATTTGAAATATACAGGATAACAGTACTGTTATCCTGTATAAATAGATTTTCGTCCTTTATAAATAGACGAAACTAGTATCTATTGCCTTTCGGCAATAGACGATTTAACAAAGAATAAATATCATGAGCTCTTTTCAATCAGAAGTAAATAAGAGAAAGGAGATGAGATAGATGAGGAAATTGCTTATGATTCTGGTTTTGCTATCCCTTTTTACTATCGGGATAAGCATCTCCGGAGCATCTAATTATATGTATGAAAAGTCTAGTATAAAAGGAGTTGGATATCTTGAACAGGAGAAGATTGTTCAAACTCAGACTGGATTCAAGGGTCAGAAGTTGGTTGAAAAAGTTGCTGGTTCTGGTAATGTAATCACGCTTAATACTGAATTGGAAGTTGAGCGGCAGCTCGATAGGGATGGAGCTAAGATGAATTGTACCTACCCTAATATCTGTGGAATGGATTACATTAACTTTACCAAAGATGCTGAGTTTGAGTATATGCCTATCTCATATCAGACCGGCACCTATGATGCAAAATGGGTAGACAAGCTATGTGTACAGAATTATAGGATAGGAGCCGTTCTTACTGAGATGTATTCCCATGCTGAGCACCTGCAGAGAACTACTGAGATAAAGACTAGAGGGTATGACAATGCTTGTGTAGAGAACTGCTGCACTGGAGTCCTTGAAGCGAACATTAACAGCAATGTAATAGGTACTGCTCACATTGGATGGATATCTAGAAATCCTGAACCTGATAGATTGCTTAAAGGCCGCCATGCTGAGTATGGTAGATCAGTAGATGATTTGACTGGAGTCTTTGCTATTAACAAGTTCATTCAGCTATGGGGCAACTCTACTTGCGGCGCTATAAGCGTAGATTGGTTACCTTGTGTTTGAAACAAAAAGACAGGCATAGATGAGGAGAGGGAAAGGAATTATCATGAAGAGAATACTGTTGCTGGTAGTGATAATCGCTACTAGTAACATCCTTTCTTCAAGCTTTGATAGTAACAATTTTCCAGATAATGAAAAAAAGATATCAAAGCATATAGAAATAAAAACAGCGTCAGAAGACTCTATAATGGTTGTAAGAGAATTTTGGAGCAATCCAGACTATGTAAGGATGGAGTTGAAAGATACTGATTTTATTCAGAAGGAAGGAGAAAAAGAGGAGGAGAGTAAATCTATTCTTTTACACAGCAATTGCTCATGGCTTTCATTCATCAGCAGCCAAGCAATAGGCAGTTGGAAGCATGGATATACCTCCTATGCAAATCAGTTTATGTGAGGAAGGAAATATGCCGACAAATGAAATTAATGAAATTGAAATGGAAGTAGGGGAAGGAGAAGAAGGAGAAGAAGATTTTCTTGCTGGATTGTGTAAGTTCCCGCCTGAAACAGCTTCTATGCCATCTCAGATAAGGATCGCGAGCCCATATTTGGGATTTACTAACCTTATCAAATCAATTGTAGTTGATACGGAAGACGGGCCTGCAGAGATTCCATACGATCCTCAGAAGAAATATGATAATGTAATTGGATTTATTAAGGATGAGCTAACCATAAATTTCCTGCAGAATGCATATGCAGGAAGAGGTATCCTACTGGTAGCTCCCAATAACTTGAAGAAGTTCTATACTCTTCAGGCATGGGAAGATGAGTTTGGTACAGATGGTATTGCTGTTGTCCTTATGATGCGGCTTTGGTGGAAAGATAATAAGCCGGAACAGAAGAAGATTACTCCTGTAAAGCTGGGAGCTGGAGGCCGAACTACTATCAGATAAAAATATAAACATTTTATTTTTTTATTTTAAATTTTCGGACATAGTATACCTCCGGTATGAAATGTGCGATGAGCTCTAAGTTCATCAGAAAATTGTTCTGATAAAAATATATTTATTTTTTGTTTATAAGGCATTATAATTCTACCATCATCTAGTCTGAAATATTCTTTTGCCATCTCTTCTGCTATTTCAATAACTACTTCCGGACATATTTTTTCTTTTTCAATAAATCTTGTTAGCAAAGCACTTGTATTATCTCCAAATCCCTCATTTTTATTCAACCAGTTTATTAGCATTTGTCGGACTTCTTCTTTAGTAAGCTTTGTCATAGTAACATCTCTCTTCTATTCTTTCTCTTTACTTACATTCCACGGAAGCCTCTGTTCTCTCTTGTTTGCAGCCTCACGGCCATGTTCCGGACACAAACATACCTTGAAGCTATACCAATATGCCCCAGGCTTCCCGCACTTTACACAAGGAGTGTCAGGATTTACCATTTTCTACTCTTTTTCAATGTATTTAGTAAATCAAGGATATCTTTATCTTCATTAGAACATAGATTTCTAGATAGTTTATTAATAGTAGCTTTTAGATCTTCTATCTCTTTCTTTTGGTCTTCAATTATTGAACATAAAACTGTTTCTATATTATTTGGCATATCTGTCTTGGAGAAGAATTCTAGGTTATCTTTTGTAGTTCGAACTATCAACGGAAATGCTGCAATATTTTCCTCAATTGGATTTAAAAGTAGTTTCTCTGTACAATTCCCGGAATAAT
>Ga0172381_10001511_pt1 | contig 27107 bp, 25 predicted proteins | sample Leawel6488metaG_FD_119754 | JGI IMG/M metagenome (GOLD analysis project Ga0172381, IMG submission 119754) | Leachate microbial communities from a municipal landfill in Southern Ontario, Canada - Leachate well 64-88 metaG | ecosystem: Engineered > Solid waste > Landfill > Unclassified | place... | reverse complement strand
TTCCTCCTTTTGTATTATACCATATTGATACTAAAAAGTAAACTAGTATCTTGGATCTACTAAATAATCCTTACCTTGTTTGAGCAATCTTGCGCGATTACGTTCTAAATAACCTGGGTTCATTAATTCATTAATACCATCTAATAAATAATAGTTAATAATTGGTTTTAAATAAAATAAATTAACATAAGCCAAAGCTGATGTTGATGGAGATAATACACCAACAGCCGGTGCTCTTTGAATCATAAATTTTCCTAAATCATCAGCAACATTTTCGCCTTTATAGATAGCCTTTGAAGCAATATAAGCTAATTCAGATGCTCCAGATATTGTTGGACCAGCCATTGTGCCTAATTGTTCATATGGACTTCTTGAGAAATCATTTAATAATAAATCTCCATAAACACTAAGTGCACCACTCCGTACTATTACTTCAGCAAGTGTTTTTGGATCTTTTAGGTCTCTAGGTGTTTTATTATTAAGTGCATCTTTAATAGTCATAGATATATAGGATGTTGCGATCATTCCTGCCATAAATAAAGCGCCTGTTTTAATTGCTTCCATTGGCCCTGCTTCTTGTGCCTCACGCGCAATACCTTTTAAAATAGTATTGAAGAGAGCATACGGGAATTGTTTAAATTGTGAAAAATGTCGCATCATTTCACCGGTTAGTGTTCCAGGTCGAGTTGCTCTGTATGCAAAACCTTTTTCAGTAACAGTTGGTAATAATACCGCTTCCATTCCTGAGGCTATAAGCATTGTTTGTAACTTATGTGCTAATTTATTTCTAGTATTATTAATAACAATGTCGTATACATTTTGAGCACGTTCTTGCGGTAATCTATCTGTGTCTACAGATTTTTTTAGTTCTATACCGTATTCTTTTGCTATTACATCATCTGATAATGATCCAATAGCTTCATTTAACATATAAGCTTCGCCATTGATGGCTTCTTTAATGCCATACTTTCTTAATACATTCCAATCATTTTCGGTAATATTAAAACGTTTAAAGAAATCAGTAAAATTTGTATTTAATTCATTAAAAGAAACATTCTTTAATTTTGCTAAATCACGTGACATTCCTAAAGTATAACTGGCTCTGTTCGTATCTGTCCACCAACGTAAACCATTCATCTGGAAGAATTTATTTGTAATATAACTAGCTTGTCGAGATATACCTACATCTCCACTAAATTTTTCAGCAATTTGCCCAATAAAGGCATCATTAATAAATCCAATACTATCAAGCATATCTCGGTATATTGGATCTTTTAGTTTACCGGTAACACCTTTAACGGCATCAGTAAAAGCACCTAATGAACTTCTACCTTGTAAATGTGCGATAGTCGGCCCAGAAGCTAAGTCCATAAATGATGTAATTAATGAGCCACCTAAAAAAGCAACATTATTCATAGAACGAATCATAGCATTGACTTTTGATAATCTAATATCACCTGGTCGTCTATCTTCACCCAATAAACTTGCTAACTGATTATTTGCTGAATCAGTTAGTACATTTATACCAGATCCTTTAGTTAAATATGATATATTTTTGACATTATTTTCTTCATGCGCACGTTGTTTTAGATTTCTAAATACAGATTCAAAATTATAACGTGGATTTGTGCCCATATAATTTAATAAGGTTGTAGTATGCGCCATATTTTCTAGTTGAAATAGAACGGCTTCACGCAAGTTATCCTGGCCATATTTCTGCATATATTCATATGCATTTATACCATCCTTAAAAAATATTTTACGCTCTAATCCTGCTCGTTTAGAAATATTTCTTCCTGGTATAAATGACATCTCTTCTGGGATGTATGAATAATGCATACCTGTTGTAATATTACGCCAAATATTATCTAATGCTTTATCTACAGTAACATCTTCAGGTAAGTCCTTAAATGTTTTTTCAATATCGAGATGCTGTAGAATAGTTTTTTTCCATGCAGCACGTTGTTCAACTTCAGTTTTTCCATTTTTGGTGCTTAAGAATTTTTCCATACTATGCGATTGTTTAGCCATGTAACCTGGAATTAACGCTATATCTGCCCCAGCATCAATGGCATCTTGAACTGCAATTCGTTGTACTTTGTATACTATTTGAGCTAACCTATACGCAATAGGATCACCTGTAAATGAACCATCTTTAAATTGTTTAATTTTATTCTTTGCAACAGCATCAGGATTATCCATATAAAATAGTTCCTGGTAAACTAATTTATCATATTTTCCAGTGGATAAAAACTTACTGTAATCTTCGCCAAAACCATCTCTACCAATTAGCATTCGTTGAAAATTTGATAAATAAGCACTCGATCTTGCTTCTTTATCATAGTGAACTAATTGAAGAAAACGATTTACACCTTCTTCATAATTATTTGTATAATTCTGAAAAATAAACTGCTCTATTTCTAATCTACGTGTCATATTTTTATAGGCTAATCTACGCTTATTAATATTGCGTATTTTACGAATATCCATCATTTCTTTTACAGCAGCTTGATATGCATCTTGAGTCTTATATTGTTCAAAATTAGACTTTACATTTTTTACAGCCTCAAAGTAGTCTTTTTTTAATTGATCGATTTGAAAATCATCATATCCTAATTGTTCTTTTAGAGCTTTAGAAAAAGCTATACTACATACTTTTTTACTAGCCATCTATTTCACCTCTTACACAATTTCCGAATTCTGTAATCATTTGTTCAATTAAAGTATTCTCTGTTGTCTCTTTTTGTAATGTTTCTAATCGTAAATCTTCACCATCAGGAATTAATAAAGATTCATTTAACTCTTTTAATTGTTCTGGTGAAAGTTCAAGTGATTCAGTATATTTAGCAAAACTAACTTCTTCAGCATTAAGATCATTTGTATAAAAAGCTAAGGCATCTTTATCTACAGTAGTATTTTTCACAACTTGTTGCTCAGCTAAATTTGCCTTTTCTTGAACATCTCTATTAATTGTATCTGCAATCACGCTTTGTGCTTCACGAACTTCAGTCGGATCTAAAGCATCTTTTGTATTTAAAAAATCAAGTTTACTCTGTAAACGTTTAATCTTTCTTTGTTTAAGTTCTTCTCGCTGTGCAGAATCAAATAAATCATTATTTTTAATTTCTGTCTCAGTGTCTTTAATAGTTTTATTAATTTGATTTAAGGCATCCTTATGATCTGTTAATTGTTTCAGTACATTATTAGAATGTTTTCTCGGATCAATAAAACCACGTTCGTATGCTAATTCTACTTGACGCTCTGCAAACATCGCATCAAATACACTCCGTAATTCAGGGGAAATACTTTTGCTAGACTTAACCATATTAGAATAAATATCTAAAAGCCATGTCTTAAATTTATTGAATAAACCATTTAAATTTTTATGCGGTGATTTTCCTTCAGCTAAATACTTTTCAAAACCAGCCGCAAATTGTTCTTCAGCAGCTTTGGTCCATCGTCCATTTTTAACCCCTAAAGCAATTTCAGCTTGTTCTAAAATATCACCTTCTAGAATTGTACGTCTAAAGACATGAACTGTTTCATGCACTAATGTTGAAATATCTGCGTGTTCGAATAATCCAATCATGTAAGAAGTTGTTGAAGAAATATCCACAGCTCCTTTAATAATTTTACCGTTAGCTTTTTCGGTTTCGTTGATCTTTTCTATAATACTTTTTCTATCTTTCTTAGCTTTTTCTATGTTTTCTTTTAATTTTTGTCGCTCTTGCCCTGGTATTTCTATCCCGTTAACTAGCTCGGGACTACTTGCACCTCGTGGTTTCTTCAATGCTTCTAAATATTTACGTTGTGCAATCTCAACCTTATTAATGTTATCTGCTATAATTGATTTATAAATAGTTTCTGGCTGTACTTGCAAGGCATTTTCTGGTGAGATCCCCTGTAAAACTTCAGGTTCTCCTATTTGCTTGTACTCTGTATTATCAATAAGTGAGTAAATTAATTCACCATCAGATATGGAAATTTTACTATACTCTTTGCGTTTTTTTCCTCCTAAAGATTTTATATAATCTCTAAAAGTTACTTTCTTTTTATTTGTTAAAGTTGTTGCTTCGGTTAACACTTTTTTAATTATCACTGCACGATGATCAGAAGACTTTTCAATAGCCTCTTTTAACATTGGATTCCATTTGATAATATCTTTTGTCAAAGATTCAATATCTGCCATAGAGTCTAGTCTAGCGTTATAAACATAACCTTCGCCAATATCATAAATTACTGCTTTACCTGTTTTTGCGATCGCAATATCTGGATACTTAGTGAATGTATTGTTGTCAATATAGTAAACAAAACTATTGCCATATAAATTTTCAAATTGTGGTAATGTTATTTTATTAGTAAATTCGCCAATAACTCTATTTGCTAAAGCCCTACGATCTACAGCATGAAATAGCCACTCTGCGGGGATCTCACTAGTTAATTCCTGTGCAACACGAAGTTCAGGGTAAATATTAATTAACTCTTGTGGTAAATCAAGGCCAGAATAGAAAGCGTCATGGGTGAACTTAGCGTGTTCGATAGACCCAACTTCAAATTTTCCACTTTCGGTGTAGAAGTTTTGTTTTTGCTTTTGAGTTTCTTGAAAAAGAATTTCAGCATTTTGTCCTCCATATATATTACTTAAAGTACTATCTGGTGTAACATCGATATATTTAATGCCATTTCGTGTCTCAATATTCATTACTTTTAATGAAAGATCTCTTGGTAATAAGATTTCTTCTTCTAGTCCGGAATCGAGTAAAAATTCTACTCGTTCAATGTCTTCTTGTGTATAGCCCAGGTTTCTTAATTCAGTTTGATTTTCTTGTAATTTAGTAAAACCTTCTTCAGATAAAAATTCTTTATATTTTGAGAAACGTAATGATTCGCCTAGATTAGCCTCAATATCTAATCCAAACATTCCTTTAGGTGCTTTTATTCTTAAAATAGTCGTTGGTGCATCTTCCATTAAAGCAAATCTGTAAGCTATATCATGTATTGGTGAACCACTTAGAAAACCTGGTGAACGTATAACTGAACCTGGGACAACATTAGAAAGCGCTAAGGCTAAACTACCTTCTTGTGGTAAACCTCTATAAAGTAGAAGATCTTCTTTTAAATGACTATTTTGTAACATTTTATCAAGACGAGATATTTCACCAATGAATTCATTTGTTGGTGGTATTTCTTCATTTACATACTTAAATAAAGTTTCCTGAAGATCATATTTTCCAGATTTTATTTTTAATAATAGGTTTATATCTTCATTGGCAATAGCATAGTTAATTATTGCATAGCTATTTTCTAAGACTTCATCTGGCTGAAGATTATAGAAATCTAAACTTAATTCATCATTAGCTATTAAATCTTTTCTTATTGGTGAAATTACACTTTGTTCTAGCTTATGTAGACGTTTTTCTGTTCTATTTTGAAAATCTGCTTCATTAACGAAAGATATGCCATAATCTTGAAAATATTTAACGAAGTCACCAGTCATAACATCTACTAAGCTAAAGTAATTTGCTAGTTGTTCATCAGTAATCTTAGCACCGGTTGCTTTAATTGCATCAATATAAGATTTTTTTATTTGTTCACGTTCAGAAAGAAATTTTAATTCTTTATTTGATGTTGCAATTAGTCGTTGAATATCTGCACGAGAAGTTTTTAATTTTTCAGCCCTTAATTTCTGGACCTCTAAATCCGCTTTATGTAAATCATCTAGCAGTCTAAAAGCTTCTTCGGTATTTGCGCCCAATAAAATATCTTTTTGTTTTTCTAATCGTTTAAACCAATCTTCTTTAGATAAAAAGTTCTTCTGCTTTTCTAAATTCGCAAGTTTAATGGTTGCAGATAGTTTATTTTCTTTACTATTGAGTGACTCTTTAATTTGCGAATTTATAGCATGACTAACCTTAGCTGCCTGTTGTCTAATATCTGTTTCACTAAAATCTCCAATGTTTGTAGTTAGCCAATCAATTGAGGCATCTAAAATATCTTTGTGATAAGTAATAGCTTTAAACTCTTTACCCTTATTATCTTTAGAAGATAAAATTTTATTAATATTATAAAAAAGTTTATCTATATTTGAGTCAAACTGAAGTTTAAATTTAGTACCGCCACGAGTAACTGTTAAGCCATTTTTTACAACTCTAATATTTTCAGACTGTTTAAAAGGATCTAAATTAGTAAAATCCACACTCTCTTTATTATAGAAAGAATCTAACTCTCTAAATAATATACCGTCTTGAAGCATGGTAGCATAAGAAAACTTAAGATTTCTAATTGCATCTTCAGATGATCTGCCAATAATTCCATCTTTATTTTTAAGCAAACCAGTTTCATTTCTGAATCTAGCTTGATATTGACCATCTGGCAATTGTTTAATTTCAATATCTTTAGTAGTCGCAATATCTCTTATAGATAAAGAAGTTAATGGTGATATATGTTGTGCATGAGCAATAACACCATCTTCACCACTTTGTCTAATAGCAATATATTCTGCAGCACTTTTAAGTTTATCTTCAATTTTTACTCTTGTAAATGGATCTGATATTAAACCCATCCCAGTATGAAAAACACCACCAGTTAAACCACCAACAAATACATTCATTAATGAATTCATCGCCGTATAATCATCACCTAATTGACGACTAGCACCAGCCATCCAGGGTTCTACTAGTGCGTTTGATAAAGCATTTTCTACAAAGCCTTCATAAAATCTCGAGGCTGTACGAATACTGAATGGTAGTTTAGATACGCCTAATTCAGCAATCAGTGCATTCTGTGGGATCATTTCACCAGCTAATTTATAGGCTAAACCAGTTCCTGAAAAACGTGTTAACGCTGGAATTAATGCACTTGCGCCTTTAGCAAAGCCAGCCGTTGCAACCATTAAACCAACCTCTAATGGATCCGCAAAGCTTTTGGTAATATAAGATGCTATCTCTGGAATGAACATTGCACCAGGTGTTTTTACAGTTGACATCTCTTTAATTTGTTCTAGTTCCTGTAGTCTTGCTTGACGTTCGGCAATATATTTAGCTGTCTCGGCATACATTGGTCCATTAAAGTTTGTATTTGGATATTTAACTTTTAATTCATCAATAGAAAGCATTTGTTCATTAGCCCTAAATGCTTCTTGATTTGCGGTATCAATCCGTTTAACATTATTGGCATAATCACTCATTGTTTCAGCATTTTTAAAAATACTTGGCAGCACAACAGATGAGTAGGGAATTTTACCTCTGGTATTACCAACAGCTAAAGCTTGTTCTTGTGAATAATATTGGTTCTGTTGTTCTGGAGTTTCATTAAACCCCAATTGGAATGAAGATACCATTAATAACCTCCATACCAAAGTTTATCATAAAGATTTGTATCAATAAACTGTGTAAATGGTTTATCTTGAATCTCACCTTTATGATCTAAAAATGCTGCAGCATTATTTAAAAAATCCTTTTCAATGGCGTATAATACTTCACGTTGTTTCTTAAGCTCAGTTTTATAAATCTTGCTTCTTGTGTCTTGCTCAGATAATGTTTTCATCATATGTTGTTTATCCGAGAAAGACAGCATATCAGCGAAGAATGGCCCGATTAATTCCGCTGCTTTATGGTCTGCTCTATGCGCTGTATCTCTATGCAAGCGTTGTAACTTCTGATATTTTTGAAGCTCTAATTCAAATTCCTGATGTTTTTCTGTAGCATTAATTAAGGCATCAATTTTGCTTTTTGACATTTGAGAACGTTCTAATTCTTGTTGAAGGGATTTTGTATCCTTAGCTGATTGCATTAACTTCTCTACATTTAGAATTTTTTGTGTCCCACTAAATGTTTCAGGTGTGATATAAAAACCGCCCTTATCTAGACTCGTTATTCTTCCATTCAATGAATAAAGTTGTTGTAGTGTATCACGCATACCATCACGCGCTTTAATTGTTCCAAGAATATCTTCATCGCCTAGATATTTTAAATTTAATTTAAGCGGTTTCCCATCTTTATCCATAATTAATTCAGAAATACCCGTTTTCTCATCCTGATAAAATGGTTGAACAGTAAACTGATCTAAAGTTCTATAACGAATATTCGCTTTATTATTCAATAAGGCATTACTTACATCCTTTGATTTATTGCTAACTGTATAACCTAAACCAGTGAAATTTCTTTCTGCTAAATAACTTGATGCTTGTTCTGGAGAATATCTATTATAAATAATAGGCTTACCATCTAAAGTACGTTTCTGAAGAAGAATACGACTATTTGCATCGTATGTATAGACCGAATCAATAAGATTAGTTTGAACCATCTGTGTTATTTCTTTATTAGATAAGCTAGGGTTTTTATACTTATAATAAGCACCCATGTCTGCATAATATTGGGCTAATTCAATTTTCCCTTTAATATTACCCGCTAGATTTAGATTTTGTACCATTGCTTTATACCCTGGTAAACCATACACATCACGTTCTAATTTAGTTCGTAAAGTATTTGCTGTTGAAGTGTCAGGTGCATGAAACATTTCTTTAGTAAAATTACCCTTCAAAGTCATTTTATGTTTCATCATATCCAAAACATCACCATTATAAACAGGGGATCCTGTTCGGGCTGCTTCAATAAGTATTCTTGCTTCAGGACCAACTTGATTATTTCTAATTAATTGATGTATAATTTTACTAGACCCCTGTTTATAAGTAGTCATAATACTTGCTAAAGTTTGTTGCGCTTTTTCTGGATTCTCTGTAATAACGCTATTAATTTGTTTTGCTAATTGCTCTGCTTGAGCTTTTGGTAAATAAGTTCTATTTACTTCTGGGATATTAAGTCTGTCATATTCAGCATCAAGATGAGCAACAACTTGGGCATAGTCTCTTGATTTATTAGCTTCTTCTAATAATGCATTAAAGCTTTTATTTTTAGTCATTATGAAAGTGGCTGGATCTTTTTGAAAAGCTTCTGTATATTGCTGAGTTAATTTAGCAGCAGCTTCATATTGACCAATCAAACGTAATTTAGAATCAGCATCAGTTGAATTTTCAATTTTTGTATAAAGATCTTCCGTATACTTTTGCATAGCAAGAGGATCACGCATATTATTAAAGTCTTGTGTCACCGCTCTTTGATCTTGTGCTGCGCGATATTTATCTTGTTGCTGCATAGTAGACATCCATGCATCAGCTTTATTATGTCCACTTTTTATTAATGTTTCGTAATATTCAGATAAAACATCAGTATCAAATTTAACATGATCTGCCTCACGCAATGAGTCTAAGATTTCATCATAGTAAGCTTTACCGCTCTTCTTTTTATCAATTGACTCTAATGAATCAACTAATTGTTGTATTCCATTACCGGTAAAGGTTTTACCTTCTAATATGGCTTTTTGTTTTTGGTTTTCAATATCTGTATTACTTAAATCAGCAACTCTAGCAATATTTTCAACTAATGATTCAGCTGACATACCAGGATAAAAGCCAACTTGTGTTTGCCAAAAGCCAGTTAAATTCGCTTTATTGTTTCGAATAGTATTCGTTAAAGCTTCTAATTCATGAGGGTCCAAACTATATCGTTCAGCTGTATCATTTATGATATTGCCTAAGTTAGATGTATTAGAATACATATAAGAATCTGCTGGAAGTTGATTTTGTGGTTGAATAGGATTTGCACCCTCAATTGAAACTGGTTTAATAATTTCTTCTTTAGGTTGTTCAATCGTTTTTGGACGTAAATTAATAGTATCACTTGTTTGTGATGCTATAATTGCGTCATTATTTAAATTTTCTTGTTGATTATCCTCGATCATATTTTCTCACTAACTTCATATAACCTTTAACATTACCTTTGTAACCAGCATTAGCATGACCTAATCTATAATGTTCTAAATTACCTGGTCCACCATTATATCTAGCATAAGCAAGTTCTGGATCTTTATATTTCTTATATCCAATATTGTAATATTTTAATGCCGCTCTAATATTCTCTTGAATATCCCAAGGATTTTTTACACCCATACCTTGTGCTGTACTTGGCATTAATTGACCTAAACCATATTCACCAGCTGCACCTCTTGCTGTAGATCTAAAACCAGACTCTTTTTCAAATAAAGCTAAAGCATATGCTTCTGGTATACCAAGTAATTTTGCTTCAGATTTAATAGTATCGATAACTAATGACTTATCTACAGGAGCTTTGGGTACCGGGACATTTGAGTACATATCTTGACCAGAATAATTTGATTTCGAAGGATATGTAATATTAGTAGGAACACCTTCATATAAATCTGTTTGCATTCTTTTTGAAAGTTCGTATAGCTTTTGTGCATAAGTCATTTGCTTTGATTCATCTTTTGCTTTCATAGCGCTATTCTTATACGTACCATATGCAGATTGAATAGCTTCTAAGGTACTAGTAGATGTAAATTTCATATTTTCATTAAAATATTTTGAGCCAGGTGTTAAATTAGCTGGTATAAAACTACCATTGATAAATGAACCTGCGAAGTCTTTAGTCTCCTCAGAATAAAATTTAGAGTCTTTAGTAAAGTATGGTGAATAAGGTGTGCTATATTTATTTAATATTGTTTTATCTTTGAGTAAAGTCTTAAAATCCTGTCCTGAATTTAATGAATCTTTATAAAGACTTCCTAGATCATAAAGATATGAATTTGTAGAAGCTTGTTTATCAACAGTAATTTTAGCAATACCGAGTTTAGCTTTTTCCGTTTCAGATAAACTATTTAAAGCCTGTTGATAAGCAGTGAAGTTAGTATCAGATACTTTATATATTGATTGATACTTACCTGTACTTGCTGTACTTCTAAATACTTCAGCCTGGTCTAATAAAACTTGCCTTGAGTTATTAGTAGCAAAATTAACAGCACCTTGAGGATCTTCTTTTAAGAATCTACCCCAGAAGTAATTTGAAACTTGCATCTTCTTTTTAGTTGCATATGTTGATTTACTCATTTCTGGAATCATACCTGATTTAATTGCAAGATCAGCTTCTTGATCAACTCTAGCTAACTGTTGCTCTAATAAAGCAGTTCCAGATTCACCTCTCAATTGGGCTGCTGAAACGGAAGAGAACAAAGCGCCTAACTCATTATCATAGTTTAATTCGTGATCCTCAAAGGCTTTTTGTTTAACACTATTAGCAATATCTAAACTATATGCTAAATTACTCGGCCCATATTTAGTAAGCATCTCACTTGTAATTGCAGTTGTTTTAGACATACTCACGCCATGTTTAGCTAATGTACTTCCAAGTAAATTGTTAGCATTAGTATTAAACTCAGTTACTCTTGAGTCAATATTATCAATTGTACTATTCATTTGAAGATCTTGCTTCATTTTAATAAGCTCTTCATTATATTCTTTCAACGCATTATTTGTATTTAGTTCGTCTCTAAAATTTGTAATACCAGTTAAGGCACCTTGAATTGATTTTGTTAATTGTGCTACACCAGTTAACTGTACATTCGGTACAGTATCTTGTATTATTCCTGCAGTCGGAACTGCTTGTGATATATATTGTGGTAAAACTGGCATATATCTCCTTATGCTAATCCTGTTAAATTACCTTGACCTGTTATTGTGGTAGGCTTTGCACTACCAGTTAATAGTGAACCCATAGAAAGCGCAGTACCCGCCCCGTCAATCACTTGACTTGTTACATTTAAACCTAAGTTCATGTCTGTTACTTGACTTTGATAATTATTTAATGCCGCTTGTTGCTCGAATTGAATTGCTTGTGTCTCGCCTTGATACTGCGTTACTAATTCATCATAACGTTCTTGGCCAGCTGTTTGTCCTAGTAATAATAAAGAAGAACCATCAGCGGTTACTCCCATACCACCAAGTTTAGCTAATTGCGTACCTTGTAAAAATTTATTCGCTCTTCGTTGTTGTTCAATCTTTGCCTGAGCAGCTTGCCTTGATGCAGCAGCATTTCGCTGATTAACTTCCTCTTGGTACTGCATCATTGCTTTTTGTTGATTTGCCTGTAATACGCTACCTGTAATTCCAGTAGCAATACCTGCTACTGCAATTACAGCTGCTGTTGCTGCAACCCACATTGGAATAAGCACAGTAGACGTACCTATTGTCAATGAAATAGGATCAGCACTCGCAGGTAAATAACTGCATAAAAATAAAATTATTGTAATAAAGAATCTTTTAGCCACGGATTAACCTTTGCAAATAAAAAGTGATCAACGTTATTTAAATAATGCTTCATAATACCTTCGGGTTCAAATCCAAGTGCTTGTGCAAATCTAATACCCTCGGGATATTCACTAGAAACATCTGCCTGTATACGATCATAAACATCATTGTTAAAGTATATAGTAAAGAATTTTTTGATTGCCCTAAATATAGGTCTAGAGTATTGAGGTAAATCCTTTGAAAAAATAGCCCAGGCATGAGCTGTTTTTGCATTAATATTGCGTACTCCAGCAACACCAATCAATTTACCTTCTTCATTGAAACCTGAAAATGCTGGACCCATTTGCTTTAATGCTACTCTATAATCATCATTCTCTAGAATTGGTTTCATATATTCTTGAAAATGAATTAAGTCTATATCCAATAGATGCTCTGGTTCATATGGAACAACTTCTAACATTACTACACCTCCTAGATCCATTATAACATGGAAAGTCTTAAATGTAAACTATCTCGCAACTTTGATTCTAGGTAATATTGCCAAAATCATCATTGGAAGTGGTTCCTCTTGCGTTATACAAACTTGCGCAGATGTAGCATAATTGCTATCGACTGGCATACGTTTTTCACCCGTAAACAGGGGAATTGCCTCGCCCATTGCATCTTGTGGTGTTCTATACTCAATTGGAACAAGCTTATCACAAGTTGGCCCTATCTTTCCGCCCATAGTCCGATAGAATCTTACCAATACCTCAGAGATATTTTGAACATGACCTTGCGCAGCAGTTGAGCCGCCTGCTTCAGGATCAATATATAATGACTCATATTTAGAAATCATTTGCAGGCCTATTGTAATATATTTACCTGGAAAATTAAGCGTTACGGTACCCTCATTAGATACTGTAACATCAGGATGTCGAGCTCCGTCAACGGTTACTTGAACAGTTTCATTTTTAAGCCAAGTTAAACCAGACAATTCAGATACGGCTATACCATATTCTTCAGCTTCCGGATCAAATGAATACGCATTATATTTTACACCACAATCAACAAAATAAATATCTTTAAGTGGTGTATCAACTCTAAAATCTTTATCCATTACTTCTATTGTTCGTACATACTCATCATTAATCTTACGTCGAACTATTAGCCATATTTGATCTTGTTGTATTGAGTCATTAAATATACTTTCAACATATTCAACCTCTACATCATTACCACCTAATAAATGTCTATGCCAGGCAATAACATTTTGTTCTTTATCATAAGTTAATCCAAGCAATAGACCACCATTACGTTCTATTTCACCTTCATTGTTATTCTCAATTACTCTTTGTGTACTCCAAATGATACTATGTGGTTCTTGCTGATAATTAAAACTACTTAATCCTACAGCAGTTAAGTGCTCACCTAATAAAGATATATCAGCAGCTTGATATTTGTCTTCTGAAAATTTATATGTTAATTCACGTAGTGTTCTAAGAGAATTTTGTGAAAATATAATTGAGTTTCCAATAAATTGTGGCTCAATTCTAGAGCTACCATAATTAGATATTCTAGCAAATAAGAAATTTGCTGGTGTAATTGTATCAGCATTATCTGTATTTAATTTAAACTCGGGCCCGATTGTGCCAATGTATAATGAGTCTGTTGATTTAATCCATACAATAGAGTTTAATTCATCTGTTGCTAAATTAAATGCAACACCCATATCATCGGTGACTAAATCATCCTCATCTGTCGGCGAAAATACGGAGAAATCTCCAGGCCGACTTCCCCATATGGTCTGTGGAGTAAACAGACCACCGCAGAAATAAAGTCTTTCCATGTGAAAGGCAACCGCTGCTGGGTAATGGGATTCAGTTGAATCACCTTCTGTCCCATACCAAGCACCCAAAAACCAATTAACAGTTGCTGTTGTTCCATTAATCGTGGATTGAATTGCTATAGTTGCAGATCTTAGTCCAGCTACTGCAGTTATCTTACCCCAACCTGGTTTTTTAGATATTGTTATGCGTACATGACGGCCTATCATTTCAGAAGTAAAAATATCAAAGTTCGAGGTAAGTGTAGCAGTACCAGTTGTTGCTGATACTTGTAGCGTTTTACTCTCGTCTAAGTTTTCAGTTTCATATGGCCCATCTTTATGCACATAATCTGAGAATTCCCAATTAGCTGCTGCTTTTCTGAGTAATATTCTTGGTTTATAGAGTGAATGTGTAATGTAAATAGTATCTAATGACTGAGTAAAGCGTAGATCAGTTAGATCTGAAGCTTTATATGGAGTAGTAATTTTGTACTCTACACCCTCAGATAATACTTTTATTGGATTTCCAACTGAATCGTATGAAAAAAATCTTATATAACCTTCCCCAAATTCAAGCATAAATACTTGTGTTCTATTAAAGGTAAATTTTTTGAATCTTTTTTTATCTAAGTCAAAGTCAATTAACTCTACACGATTGGCATAATCAACAAAAAGAGTCCCAGGACGTCTAAAAATAGGGCCATGTTTTGTAACAATAAAATTTTGTAATAACATTGCACCTGGTGCATAACGATCATATTTAACTCTATTCCACAATAATGGTGATAGTTCACCACTATTAAAAGAAGAGTACATTGGCAAGGTACTTAATTGAAAATCTTGAGCCATTACTAAGTCCTCACAGTTAAAATAGATGCTATTGGTACAGGTAAATTAACTTCCCGCGCATTAGCTGCTCTTGCACTACGTAGTTCAGCATCATACATTCCTAAATTGTCCGCACGTACTTGACGATCCTGTGTTATAGGATAAGCAATTTCTGCTGCTAGAAGTTTAATAATAGGGGTTAGTACATAAGTTGGAATTTTTGTACAATCAGTAATCTGTTTACTATAAACTAATATAATATTTGTCGCATTGGAATATATTTTACCATTTGCTAAACTATATGTGCTATCTGATGCCTGTGAAAGACTGTTTTCATTAAGCCTTTTTAAAGTTTCTGGTGTAATTTCAGATAAGCTATCATAGGGTACTATTGCTCGAATATACAAGCAATTATTTGGGATTGTATAAACATAATCCCAGCCATATTTCTCTGTATCTGAAGCTCTATTAAGACTTATAAATGATCGATTACAGTTCCAGGGGTTTATAGATAATACCTGATCAAGAACTTTTTGAAATTTAGAATTAACGACCCTTGCTTCTTTGCTCGGGTCGTCAAAACTCATAATCGTATCAACATTTATATCTAGTAGAGCACTGTTTGCTACTTGAATATTAGTTAACATTATTCACCTTCAGTAGTTTCGTCTTCCTCGATATAATCCTCTAATCCAGAAAGTAGGTTTACTTTACCAGTTAAAAGATCGATTGATTTAATAAAGATTGGAAATGCTTTTTCATTATCTTCGTCGTAACCTACATATGCTTCAATTAAACCAAATGAGCCATCAATAGGTTTTGATTGTATAATTACATAATCTCCGACCTCAATTTTTGTTGGGCCTTGAAGCAAAAATCTGAAATAGTTTTCACGAGTAATAACTTCCTCAATTGTATCAGTAGTTTTATAGATCCAACGAGTCATTATTTCATCGTGTACTAATCTTTCTGCTCCGCCTGGATTAAGTCCTAACATAATTTACTCCTTATGTTCCTGCTTCTACTTCAAATGTTCCTGCTGTAGCTGCTAAACCATTATAGCAAGCATCTGCCTCAGGAGTAATCGAAATTGTACCCGCAACTGCTGTTCCTGTACAAGTAAACACGACTGTATTATCATCACTCATAGAAACTGAAGCTACTGTTAAACCAGTTGTTCCAGCATCAATTGTATAATTATCTACATCTTCAGCCGCTGCTTCACTAGCAAATATTGTACCAGTCAAGTTACCTGTAATAGTTCCACCAGTATCATCAACTACAATTGCACTTGTTAGAGCAAAAGTACCTGCTGTTGGTGTTTCTGTTTCAATTGAAAGTTCTCCCGCAACTGCTTGAATACCATTTGTACAAGCCGCAGCCTTAGGAATTATCGAGATAACCCCAGCAACTGCTGTTCCAGTAACGGTAAATTCAACAGAATTAGCATCTACATAAGTTACTGCTGTTACAGTTAATCCTGTAACGCCAGCATCTATTGTATAATTGCCAACTGTTTCCGCTGCAACTTCGCTAGTGAAAGTAGTGCCAGATAAAGTACCTGTGATAGTACCACCATCATCACCAATTTCAATATCACTTTCAAGTGTTAATGCACCTGCTTCTGTAGTACCACCCGCAATATTTACCAAGGCTACATCTCGATCAGTATTGGAAGCTACTGCTAGCATCGCTGTTCCATCTGAACCTGTGGTAATTAATACAGAACCTTTACTTAGCTGATTGTACACTGCGTTAAAAAACCCAGGATCAGTAAAATCAGCTAAAGTAAGGTCTAAGTCTGTATAATGAGCTAAAGCAATACCAGAAACTTGATTCATTAGTTTGTAGTTTTTTATGTCAAAAGTTCCTGCCATAATTTTATCTCCTTATGCTGTGGCTGCTATAGAAGCAGTCGTTAGTGTTGTAGCATTGCTAACGGTGACAGCACGAATGCTTACGCCATCGCTAACAGAGCAGATAAGTACTGAACCAACTGCAAGTTGATCTTGAATATCTAAAAAGAAATCCGCACCAGCAACTTCTGCTTTAGTTGTCTCCCCTGTTTCAATATAATGAGCCAAGGAGACACCATTAACCTGATTAATCAGTTTATGGTTTTTTATGTCGAATGTTTGTGCCATTGTTTTAATCTCCTGTTTAATGTAAACAAAGTACAGGGGGATTAGCTCCCCCTGAAACTTACTCCGCTGTTAATGCCTTTGATGATTTCAAAGTGACAATTTTAACAACCCCGATAGAGTCGATTAAAGCTGCACCCATGAACATCTTAGACATTACTTGCCATCCATCTTCTTTTGGAAGTCTTTCAACTAAAGTAGTTGGAGGTAGACCGATACAATGACCGATACAATTTTCATTGAACGCAATGTTATAGTCCATAGTTGACGTTCCACCTAGAGAATCCCAAGTGTACCAGTCAAATCCCATCCATCTTTTACCTTCAAGTTGGGCAAGTTTAAATGGTTTGTCTTTATCATCGATGTAGTTTGATCTAGAGAAGCCGTCAATTGATAGCAAGTCATTGAATGCGTCTGCTGTCACAAATACAAAGTTTCTTCCACCGCCATCAAAGATAAAGTTTCTTGAGAAGTGTGCTCTCAAACCTTTAGTTTTTTCAAGAGTGAATCCTGTGTCAGTAAAGCCATCATCTGATGTACCGTCGTACTTTGATCCGATGATATAAGGTGTTTCATAAGCTACATCCAAGATCATCTTATCAGCCGCACGACCAAGTGCCACTGCACAAGTTTTTGCTAACTGACGTTTTTCGTCATAGTTTTGTTGCAACATATCAATGTCATCAACAGGTTCAGCTGCATATTTAGATTTCAAATAGCAGGTTACAGTGTTGTGATCAACATTCATGTATGGTACATTTGAATGTCTTGATTTGTCGGTTGCTTCGCCTTTTCCATAGATTTGGAAGACATATTCTTTTGCTTTCACGCCACGGACAGTTCTAACAGTGTTAGCCAGTTTTTGTCCTTGATCTTGAAATACAGTATGAACCTCTTTACCAAACTCTATGACAAACGAATTTTCAATTGTGTTGTTACTCATAGTTTTTTCTCCTTAAGTTTACTTACCGTAATTCAGGTTAACCCTGACTCTTAGCTTTAATCGCTATAATCTGATTAGCGATTTGCTTGTTTTCATTTTGCAGTAACGTATTAGTAGTGTAATCAGGAGCTCGTAAGTTCTTCTCCATTTTGGCTTCTAACTCTGCAACTGTCGACGTAATTTTTGGCGCGTCGCCACCTTTCATTTGCGCTCCACTAACTTGTTGTGATAATTTGTAAAAATCCTTAATTAAAAGAGGATTATTACCAAGCTTAGAGGCATTCAAATATTTTTTTGTTTCTGGACTTAGGAATTTATTTCCTATTGCCACTGCGGCCTTAAGATTATCTTCATAATCTGTACCCCATTCTTTTTTCAAAGCACCTACTGCATCATCAACTGATTTTTGGTAAACTGCTTTTACTTGATCATCAATTGTTTTAGTGATTTCTAAAGTTTTATTATTATAAAAACTATATATACCTTCAACTTGTTTTTGGCTCAAACCTAACTTGTGAGCTTCTCCAGTAAACCCGTTAAACATATCTTCGTTAAATGTTAAGCCTTCAGGTAACTCCTTATCTAGCTTATACTCTTCAGCAGTCTTAGGACGCCCTAATGCCTCGTAAAATTTATCCCAATCTTCTTGTGAAGATTCTTCAGTAGGTATCTTAGATAATGCAGCCATAGAAGCTTTTTGTGTTTTAAATGCTTTAATTAAATCTTCTTGTGTTTTAAATTCTGCAAAATCAGGATCTTCCTTAAATTCTTCTGGGAGCCATTCAATTACTTCTGCGTTACCGCCCGTTACATCTTTACCGTCAACTTCTGGATCATAAGTTCCAGAATGAGGATCTATACCAGCTATATCACCAGTAGGATCTTGAGCTCCAGCTGTAGGATCTTGCCCACTTCCAGTAGGATCTTGTGCTCCACCCTCGTCGAATGAAACATCGAAATTTTGTGAATCTGTTGCGCCTGGTTGTTCGTCTGCCATTATTCTTCTCCTTGTGTTTTATATAATGAGCTGAAATCTCTTGGGTCTAATTCTAACATTGTTATTATATGCAATATTACTCTTCGACCGCCTTCGTCTAAATTATCCTTACAAATATCTGCTAACTTGAATCTTATCGCCAAGTCTCTTAGAACATTTTGTCCTTCTTCCGAATTAAAGACTGTCTTATAATCTCTTACTAACTTTCCTGATATGCCCTTTTGCAAAAGCATCATCACATTTGTAGGAAACTTTTCTATTCCCATTATAACATACTCCTTTTTATTTGTAAATAGGGTTACGCAAATTCAGGCATTTCTAACGACAAATCGTTAGCATTTTGTTGCCCTTGCTGTCCTGGTATTAACCCCTCAGCACCATTACCCATACCCATACCATTCAATAAAGCTTCTTGAACACCTTCTGGTGCGCCACCTAGATCCTTCATTGAAGTAGCCATAGTTTGCATAGTGGCCATTGTTTTTTCTGTTTGTTGTTGCTGGCTTCTTGCATCACGTTCCGTTGATACTTGCTGATTATCTTTAATATATTCACTAGGTAAGCCCAAAGCAATCGCACGTCCAGTTTCCATTTTATCCCAATTAAATAAATCAATAACCGGTAAACCTGCTTGAGCTGTTTGTAGAACAGATGCTTTAGTATTATCAATTGTTTGGACATCCATCAATCTTTGTGCATTAGCAAGTGGTGATTCGTATGTTAAATAATAATCAGAGAAGCCACTTTTTGGATCAACTAATTCTTCCGGCGGTTCAGAGAGTTGCCCAGTTCTAGCTAATATCGCAAAACATCTGTTAATTATGGGTTCATAATATTCTAATTCTAATCGTCCTTGCCATGGCCCCATCAATATCATTTGCTGTTCTGTACGTTTACTTACTTCGAAAGCTGTCATTTGAGGACCACCTGTCAATTGCAATTGATCATTGAAGAATGCTTCACGCACCGCGGCTCTTCGTTCTTCGAGCATTTGATAAGTAACTTGTAGTTGACCTACTGTACTTAATGCCTGTGCACGTCTACCATTTGGATCTTGGTTAAGATTCATTGCGCCAGGTGTTAACATAAATGGTGTTATATAAGCTTCATGTGGTACATCATATGCTGGTCTTATCGCCATATGTGATGCATCTAAAATCATTCTCATTGATTCATTAAGAGTTCTAATATCTGGAAGTGCGTAAACTCCAGGGCCTCTACCCCATATCTCACCAGGTAGTTTTTCTAATCTCAAGACTGCATAAGGCATTTCCTGATAACCAGATTCATACAGCGGTTTAGTCCAATCATCTTCTATTACATATATGCATCCAAAAGGAAAACTCAATGGATCTGTTTTAACTTTATCTGGGTCTCTATCTTTACCATGTCTAGGATAAGTACAATGAATAATATTAAACTTTTGCTCAGGATCCTCGGCTAAGGCTTGACGAACTTTATCGGGTAAATCTGCTTCTTCAAATTCAGCATCAATTTGTCGTGCGGTCATTTTAAATGTTCTATAAATAATATCTACTTTTCCAAAAGGACCTTCTAAAAAATAGATCTGGTCTAAACTTAATGCTTTACCAGAAAGTTTATTGATCTTATCATCTTCAATATATGAAACACAAGTACCTAAAGCAAGAGCATCTAAATAACCTTGATACATCATTGGTGCAATTGGTTTAGCCATCGCGCTTCTTAATGCTTGTGTCGTGTCTTCTAGCCACATTCTAATATTCTGTGGTAAAGCAGTCATTGGTAAATTATTAGATTTTAATCCCATATTAAACCAATTAGAATATGGATTAGATGCGCGAGAATATAAACCTGATGCCGCTTTAATTAAAGCATTAGGCCCAGTTGAATCATAAATCTTTTTTGTACGAAAATCTCCCGGATAACGTTCGATTGAAAACGAACATCTTCCAGGTAGAAGATAATCACTACATTCTTGTAGCAGTGAATCATAGTTTTGACGAATACTCTTTGCAGCAGCAAAACCTTTGCAAAGTCTATCACGTTCTTCTTGTGAACTCATATTATTGACCGCCTAGTAATGAAACCTTATAACCTTCAACATTATCAGTATCACCTAAAGTAGATGTACCGATAGTACTTATTCTGCCAGACATATTCATAATTTGTCTTTTTCTTGTAGCTTCAGCTTGACGCATTTCTTCAGCTACTGCTGGATCTTCCTGCGTAGGTGCTGCTGTAGCTGCTGGAACTGATGGCATTGATGGCATTCCCATATTACTTACCTCCTGTTAATAAACTCTGCTGTTGACTAAGAATTCCTTTTGGCCCCTGTGCTTGTTGAATCTTTTCTCCTGGAGTCTGTACTGCGAACAGTCTAGACTTACCGGTTCTTCTATCTACTGAATCCATATACTCAGTAGTAGACATTGTATCACCACTTTTTGACTGGCCCGGAAGAGCTCCCGCATTTTCGCGATACATCTTTTGGGTATCAGTCAGCTTCTTTGTAAGCTCAGGATTATTTCGTGTAGTCAACGTAGGTGAACTCATACTTCCATTATAACCTGAATCTCTTTTTTTGTAAATAGGAAAGCTCAAAGGTTTACATTTAGATGTTATAGTCCATAATCGCACTTAAGCCTTGCTCCTGTCCGCTATAAACATCATAATTAGTTATAGCTTGTGTTTGTTGTATATTATTATATAATTGATTCTTAATTTGCTTTTTACCAACAGCTAAAACACGAAGGGCATCACATGGGTGAGACGTCCAATCATGATTAGGTTTATCTTTAAATATCTTTCTTTCATCGTCCCATTCTTTTGAGTATTGACGCAAGGCATTTACTAACTGATTACATTTACCTTCGTAACGTTCTTTATTTTCTGGATCATCCAATTCCATATAATCAAAGTAACATTTTCCTAGCATACCACGCACAGCATCAATACCATCAGCTACAGGGAGTTTGGGAACGATGTCAAATCTTATACCTAATTGTTTTGCAGTCTCAATTCTCGCAACACCAGTAGATATTTCTCTGTTCTTTAAATCATGCGGTCCAAGATGCGTGCCATAATTATACTTTAATTTTTCAGCTTTCTCTTTTAGCTTCTTCGCATAGTAAGCAAAACCTTGCGAATTACTTTCTATATAATCTATAAATCTAATGTCACCATTTTTAATTATTTGAAAGAAGAGTATAGCACAATGATCCGATACACCGATATCCCATGCGGTATGAACCAAGAAGTTTGGATCATGTCTCACCATTGTGAGTCTACCATCCATAAGCGCTTCATTCATATGCTGACCATAATATGATCCTACAAGTGAAGCATCGAATGAGTTCCAATATTCTTGCTGTATTAATTCCTCTGGCATACCAGTGTTTCTATCTTCTTGAATCGCTTCATAAGACACAACTGGAATCCATATCTTGTTCTTTTGTTCATCAAGTATAAATTCACCAGCATCATCTCGGAGTTCTTTCTTCGTGTGATCAACAGTTAACAGCTGTGTAAACCAACCGGATTTCTTAGCATTATTTAATAAATCATAACCATGATTCCGTCCTCTGGCGGTATAAATAAATATTGCCCATCCACCATTCTCGTTTAGGATAGGTCGAAGCAAGTTCCACGCAGCAGGGTTCTGTAATGAATATTCTGAGAAGATAACTCCAACCGGGTTAGATCCTACAAGTGAGTTAATATCATCAGTCCCAACCACCTGATAAATACTACCATTCTTTAATCTTATTTGCATCAAGTCATTTCGTGGAGGACCTGCGAGAAGTTCCTTCGGAAACGCCGCATCAATAATCTTGCGGCCATCTGAAGTAAAACCATCCCAAATAATCTTACGCCCCTGTTTATATGTCGGCAATAGATGCCAATATAAACCAACTCTCTCTAGCATTTTAGTTGCGCATATATTAATAGCATTAAAATCTTTTCCAGCCCGTCGATGCCATACAAGCACAGCCCTCTTTCCGGGGAGCACCTTTTGCGTAACTGCATCATACTTTGGCTGTGGTTTAAACATATACTGAAAAGAAGGAATCTGATAATCCCTCGGTGTATAATTATAAGGCATTATAATTTTATTCGTCTGTTGACTCGGCGTTTGTGTCATTTGATTCCTCTTTAAAATTTTCTATTTCAATAATTTCTTCGGTTGGTCCAGTTAAAATATTATTGTCTCCAGCGTAATCATCTGATTGTACGAAGTTCGCTATCTGAACCACGATTGGTGAGCCATTGCTCTTTGCGTCTGCTTTACCATATTTAGATGGGTTATTAGCAGTCATTAAAAATTTAAGCAGATCATCGGAATATTTTTTCTTGTAGCCACATTCTTCACCTTGATAAAACACAGGCTCATCTACACCTTCTACTGCACGCTCAACTGCTGCTTCTTCTAATTTAGCATTAAATAATTCTAAAGCTAAATCGATTGACTCACTGAAGACTGGTACAAGCTGTCTGTAATCATCAACTACTTTTGGAGTAATCTTGATTCTTGGGTAATTCTTTTTTAATAGAGCGCAAGCAGAGGCAATGTTACCACTTGCTTTTAGATAATCACAAAAGACTAATGATGGTGATCTTCTATTATCTGGATCTAAATGAAAGAATTCTTCCATTCGTCCTGGAAGTAAATGTAAAGGAGCATTGCATTTTTGCATCTCCTGTAAACGAGATCTAATATCTTTAGCCCTTGTTAATGCATCAGGCATCTCGTAGCTTGTTAATGGTTCAAATAATGGTGTCGCTACAAAATCAGCAGCTTCTTTAATTTGAACATTTGCTCGCATATCGTTTATTACTTCTAATTCCTCAGGAGTTAGAAGTTCTTCTAATGCTTTATTATATGCTGAAACTTGTGGAAATTTATTTTCTTCGTCCATCGATCACCTTTAAATGTTTTCTCTTTATTTCATTATTTAATATCTTATATAACTTTTCTTGTTCTTCTTCGTTCGCACAGATGAAAGTCCAATAAGGTATCTCCAATTTTAATGTTATACAACATGTAACAGGTTTATCTTCATCATCAGGATTGGATTCAAATTCTTTTCTCACGGATTTTATATTTGCTATAGGTATATAAGAAACATCATTTGTAGTGATGTGACCATAATGTTTTTTAAAGTGTTCTAAAAATTCTATGTTGTCCTGATCCATAAAATACTCCTCACTTCATTATAACACAAGAAGTATGGATTGTAAACTAAGGTTGTAAGATTTTGATGCAACTTACAGAGGTTTATGAATTATGTGTTATTTACTGTGAGTCTTGCTTCTTGGCTCTATGCGCACGCACACGGGAACGTTTCTGCTGTTGCAAAGCAATGCACAGGGGGATATAGTCTATAAATGTCAAAAATGACATATAGTAAACAATAATTCAATACATGCGTAATACATTATCCATATAGATAAAAAGCTATATATACCTATATATAAAAAGTAATGTATTAAATTATTAAATTATTATAATATATTTTTAAAAAAAAATTTTTTATATTTAAAAAAGGGCAATAATTTAATAATTTAATACATTTTTATATAGGAGATCTAAACTTAAATAATCCGAGCCTTTGTTTACAAGCCTTTCAGGCTATTCAACCTACTTGTAGTCTCTAAAAAAATGTATTGAATCCGTTTTAGTCCGTAATAATTTAATACATGATTTAATACATCCTCTGTTGGTAACAGGTTCAAAATTCAAAAATTAGCTGGGAGTTTTTCTAACTCTAGACAAACAGCGTGCGACATGAATCACGTGTGTAGGGCGCCCTCGCGATAAATAAATCACAAGCTCCCCGAATGCAAAATAGTTCACTTTTTATCAAACTTGCTGTATGATGATAATATCGAAACAACGAACCGAGATTCTTGAATCAAGAATCAATGATGTTACTTTAATAAAAGAAAGAAGGTACATTATGAAAACAAAAACAAAACCATCTGAAACAAAAGCTACTGAAGCGGTAGTAAAAGCACCAACAGCTAAAATCAATAACATTATTATTAAAGATTTTAGCAAGTTTGCAGAAGCAAAAGGCTTGAATCAAGAATCAAAAGTCAGTACTATTATGCTAACAATCTATGCTGACTATGGTTGTAATGTTCATCCCAAAGTTCTTGCAGAACAATTGAAAGAATTTAATCCTAAACTCAATACTACATCAAGTTGTATTGCTTGGTACAAGAATCATTATGATGCAGAGCAAGGAAAGTTCATTGTTAAACCTCGCGATAACAACAAGAAGCAAGAATTGATAGCAAAAATCAAAGAATACAAGGAACTTGAACCAATATTCTATACTCTTCCAGCACTTTCTGTTGCTAAATTAGAGCAAATTGTTGCAAATTTGAAGTAATTGTAACGAAATGTTAATCATTTTCGGGGAATCTTGAATCGTGGGTCTTGGCTCAGAGGTCTAGAACCAAGACTCATGAAACAAGAAACTAATCCTAGAGAATGAAGAGGTAAGATAAAACAATAATAAAAACCATTCCAAAGAGCTAGTACCTTAGAATTAATCCCAAAGGATAGGCAAACTATTCCAAAGAGCTAGCTTCATAGTCAAGAACCAAGCACCAAGAACCTTCCCTCTTGATTCTTAAGCAAACAAAAGCAAACAAAAGTATTAGCACAATGTAATATATCTTAATAATACTTTATAATAATTAGTATATCTTATTAAACAAAAGGAGAATAAACTTATGATACCAAAAGCATATAAAAGAAACCCAATGACAAAGCTATTATGGTTATATAAAAACAATATCATAACCCGTGATAAGTTTATTCATTGCACAGATATATTACGATATAGTCATTATAATCTAATTAAGTAAGGAGCAAGACTCATGAATCAAGACTCATTATTCTATTCTCTTGTAGATTTAGCAAAGAGATTCGCGATAGTATCCATCTGGATACTCATTGGAAGTATAAACTTTTAATCCATAACCAAAGTATTTACAATCAGCATTTTTATAATATAATAAATTATAATCGAAAGGATGCAATCAAAATGAATAATATGAAATTCGAAACAACCAGACCATTATCTGAAGTCTACGATACAACCAAAGAAATTGTAGAACATAACCAAGATAAAGTCTTTATAATAGATTACAACCCAACATATTACAAACACTCAACTCCCTGTATCGAGCGATTAGATTTCTTTCTTAATGAATTCTGTAGACAGAACGAGACGGTTGAGAGGATTCACCTACATATCCAACGCATCAATGAACTAGACTTCTTTGAATTCACTCGATTTGATGAAGGTAGTGTCGTGGTGACCCGTACTTTTGATAGACCTGTTCAGGGAGTTTGTAAACCAAAAGACAAGACTATTGAAGAAAGATTCTGGGATTATTGTGGTGACCCAGATATAGGTCTTAAAAGACAATTCAACAATGCTGCAAAAGTATTCGCTGAAAGAATCCATAAACGTATGCTAAACGATGGCGCGTTTGATAAAGCTGCATTAACATTTAATAGACTATTGAATCGTGTAGCAAGTGGTGAATATATTAAACCCAAGACACGCGAATATTATCTGAAGACAATGGAGCAACCATTCCTACATTATGACCATGTGAGTATGACTGCCAGTTTATCTCATGTTAGCAAAGTATTTTCAATGACATTGACTTTTGAGAATACTACAATAAAGATTCAAATGAATGGTCATGATGATGGCATATCCTATGAATTTGATTGGTGGGGTTTATTGTGATTACAATCACGCATCAAGAATGGAGAGGCAAGACTTATGATTTACCTCAAGATGAAATAGTAGATTATGCTACAACAATCATTGACCCACCACCAATAACCTGGAATCATGATGCATCTGAAATAGGAAAGAGATGTTACCTATTATATTTATTATCTTATGAATGTGGTATAATAATTAAACTCAAAGGAGACAAGAATCATGGCACAAATAACACAATCAGAAGCAGAAGAAGCAGCAAAAGTATATAATACAGATGAATGTAATCAGATAACTCGTGTAGTTAATGTGATATTTGATTATAATAAATAAACCTTAAACATAATAAAGGATTTACTATTATGTCTAGAGACATCCAAAACATAATAAAGAGTTGTAATGCTTTAACTAATATGACCAATACTATTTTATTAAATACTAAAGAGCATATTTATTTAAAGCAGTCAGAGAGAGTAAAGGAGGAAAAGCCATGTCCCAAGC
>Ga0172381_10001510_pt1 | contig 27121 bp, 28 predicted proteins | sample Leawel6488metaG_FD_119754 | JGI IMG/M metagenome (GOLD analysis project Ga0172381, IMG submission 119754) | Leachate microbial communities from a municipal landfill in Southern Ontario, Canada - Leachate well 64-88 metaG | ecosystem: Engineered > Solid waste > Landfill > Unclassified | place... | reverse complement strand
GGATCGGTGCCGTTGACCTGCACCCCGAGGATCCTCTCTCCGATGCGTTCCTTCTTATCTATTATTCCGGCAACCTTAAACTCTTTCGAACGCAGCAGCAGGTCCAGGATCACCTTACAATGCCCGCCGGCGCCGACAAGAAGTATTTTCTTTTTCATGCCTCGAACCTCTTCAGCATCTCCTGCAATGCCTCAAATTGCCCCATATCAAGCCATGACTTCTCTGATACCGGATACACGCCCACCTTCTCATTTTTTCCGATATAGTCGCTGATGAGGTCTGTTATGTTATAGAACCGGTTCCTGGGAATATCATTGAGCACGGACGCATCCAGGATATACATCCCGGTATTGACCAGGAAGTCATACTCCGGTTTTTCCCTGATATCCCTCAGGACGCCGCCGCTCTCGATCTCGCACACCCCGTAGGGTATCGTGAAATTCTTCATCGAGCTGACGAGGGTTATCTTGTTCTTCCTCTCGCGGTGGAATTTAAGCATATCGGCGTAATCCGCCTCTATAAGTATGTCGCAATTGCTGACGAAAAATGTCTTCCTTATCCTGTTCTTGAGCAGGTGCAGGCTTCCCGCGGTGCCGAGAGGCTTATTCTCCAGCACATAGTTGATCTTATATTTATGCTCGAAATCGCTGAAATACGCCTTGATTATATTCGATTTATAATTCAGGGAAAGGTAAAAATCGCTGCATCCGTAATCGAAGAACTTGTTGATGATTATCTCTATGATGGGCTTATCCCCTATCGGCATCAACGGCTTCGGGAGGACCTTAGTGAACGGGTGCAGGCGCGCGCCCTCGCCGCCGGCCATGATGACTACCGGAAGCTTCAGGGACCCGAGTTTTTTCGGGTTGTTCTTAAAAAGGTCTATCCATGAGAGTGAGGCGATGACCCTCTTTTCTCCGTCAACCACCGGCAGGCATTCTACCTGCCGCTTAAGCATCAGGTCCTTCGCGTCTTCCTTCGCGAACCCTTCCTTTATGGTAAGCGGCCGGCGGTTCATCGCGTTCGCCAGGCTGTCGTTCAGGCTCTTTCCCTTGAGGATCCATCTCCTTATATCACCGTCCGTGATCGTGCCGGCTATACCGTTGCGTTCGTCAACTGCGATGAGCGTCTTCTCTCCCATGACATCCATCTGCTTTAACGCCTGCTTGATCGTAGAGCCGGGCTTTATCAATAACTTCTTCAGGTTTCCCGTCATATTATTTGCCCCTCCATAGGCCCCGGATAGCCGAGGTCACGTACTTTATCTCTTCCCTCTTCAGGTTCGCATTGCAGGGCAGGTTCAATACCGTCCTCCAGAACCGGGGCGCCTTTTCTATCCTGTACGCCCGGTTCCCGCGGTACGGCCGCTGGAGATGGTTCAAATACCAGACCGGCCTTGTCTGGATGCCCTTTGCCTGTAAATGCTCCATGACCGCGTCCCTGTCCATGCCGAATCCCTTCTTCTCCACGATAAGCGAATAGAACCAGTAATTGGGCGACGTCCCTTCCGGCGTGCCGAGGATCTCAACGCCGGCTGTCCCCTCAAGCAGTCTTTTGTATAACGCGTAATTACGCTTCTTGGCCTTGATAAGGCCCTCAAGCCGCTCAAGCTGCGCGAGGCCCAGCGCCGCCTGCATGTTGGTAAGCCGGAAGTTATATCCGACCTCTTCATGCATATACCGCACGGGATCGTCCTTGGCCTGGTTGGCAAGATATCTCGCTTTTTCAGCCAGTGCAATATTATTGCTTACCACCATCCCGCCGCCGCCGATCGTTATTATCTTGTTCCCGTTAAATGAATAGACGCCGAGGTCGCCTATGGTACCCGTGAACCTGCCGCTATAAGTCCCTTTGGTATAGGACGCGCCGATGCTCTCAGCAGCGTCCTCGATGACCTTCAGCCGGTATTTCTTGGCTATGGGCATGATCCTGTTCATGTCGCACGGATTGCCGAAAATATGTACGGGGACTATGGCTTTGACCGGCCTGCCGGTCCTCTTGTTCACAAGGCCCTTTGAAGCGGCCCTGCATTCCTTCCTGCAAAATTCATCAACCTTTTCGGGGTCTATGTTCATGTGATCGTCGCAATCCATGAATACCGGCTCAGCGCCAAGATACCTGACAGCATTGACCGGGGAAATAAAGGTCAGGTCCGGCACGATGACTTCGTCGCGCGGCCCGACGCCGGCGACCTTAAGCGCAAGGAAGAGCCCGGAGGTCGCGTTCATGCAGGCCACCGCGCGCTTGGCCCCGAACTTACCGCAAATCGCGGATTCAAACTTCTCAACGAACTTTCCCGCAGAAGAGACCCAATTCGTGTCGAGGCATTCCCGGACATATTTCCATTCATTCCCTGAGATCCACGGCTCGGATAAAGGGATGCGCTTTTTAGACATTATAAAGCCCCGCTTTATACCCCTTAAGGTTATTTTTGTCCTTAAACCATTCTATGGTTTTCCGGAGTCCGGCCTGTAAGGATACCTTGGGTTCCCATCCGGTGAGATCGCGAATAAGCGTGTTGTCGCAAAGCAATCTCTCTACCTCGCTCTGCTTGGGCCTTTTCCTGCCCTTCTCGGAAACTACGGCGGCATCGGTACCGGTCAATTCCATGATCATTTCGATCAGGCCGCCGATGGATATCTCCTGCCCGGAACCGATATTGACTTCCTTGCCTACAGCTTCATCGCATCCCGCCAGGGCGATGAACCCGGCGCATATGTCGCTGACGTAATTAAAATCCCTGGTAGGATGCACCGACCCTACGCGCACCTCTTTCTTGTTCTCCATCAATTGCGTGATAACGGTCGGGATGATCGCCCTTGCAGATTGCCTTGGGCCGTATGTATTGAACGGGCGCGCCGTAGTGACAGGTACGCCGAACGACCTGTAAAACGATTCCGCCATCTTGTCCGCGCCGATCTTCGATGCGGAATAAGGCGACTGCCCCTGCAACGGGTGTTTTTCGTCTATGGGGGCGTAAAGCGCGGTCCCGTAAACCTCGGATGTCGAAGTGACCACCGTCCTCTTAGTGCCGTGTTTGCGCGCGGCCTGCAATACGTTAAGCGTCCCTTTTATATTCGTCTCGACATAACTGCCGGGGGCATCATAGCTGAAAGGGATCCCGATCAGGGCGGCCAGGTGGAATATGCAATCCGCGCCTTTCACCGCGGATGCAACGCTCTGGTAATCCCTGACATCCCCTGCTACGACCCGGATCTTATCGAGTTTCTTCTTCGGTAGGGTATCCAGCCAACCCCACGAATTGAAGGAATTGTAAAATACGAAGGCCGTAACGTCGCTTCCTCCGGCTGACAGGGCTTCAACGAGGTGGCTGCCGATAAAACCGTCGGCTCCGGTCACGAGAACTTTACGATTTTTTAAGTTCATAGGGCATCCTCTTTTTTTCCTCCAGGATCTCTCTCAATGATTTGGACCCTACCTTGAACGCAGAACGGTCTTCTTCGTATGCCAGGCCGAGCGTGATCAGGACGGTCTTTTTAATGCCATATAAGCGCAAGCGGTTCTTAATAATAAGGATCTCCCAAAACTTCTCTCCCAGCAGGTCAATGGCCCTGTCCATCATCAGGTGGTGTTTGCGGAAACCCTGCACAGATGGCGGCATCTTCCAGCCGTTCTTTTTAAGCCAATGGGTCCTGTTCGATTCCATTATCTTCCTGTACCAGATCTTCACTTTTGGTAACGGCTCTTCCGAAACATTGATGTATTGCCTTGAATCCGCGTTTATATCCGAGATATTGAGCAGGTACCGTTCCTCGTCCTCAACGGTCTTGCCAAGGAAACCGTGGGAGCGCAACAGCTCGTAGCATGGCGTTCCGGGAAGCGCCTGCAGATGATTTATGCTCAATGCCGCCGGGTAAGGCAGGCAATCCGATACGCTCTTTACGAACTCTGTCGTCTCGGCTATGGTCTCTTCGTTCTCGCCTGGCATGCCTACGACCAATTGGATCACCGTATAGATACCGGATTCAGCGCAGGCCTTTGCGGCGACCAGGTTCTCTTCCCTATTCGCGTTCTTTTCCATTACGCGCAGGATCTTATCGCTTCCGCTTTCCATCCCGAAATACAGGGCGGTGAGCCCCGCTTCCTTAAGCCGCCTGATAACGGTAGGATCGTTCTTGATTATCGAGACCCTGACCCCTCCGACCTGGAAGAGCACATCAAGCGGTTTTACCAGCCTGATGAACTCCTCAAGCCATTGCGCGGATTCCCCGAAGCATTCATCGCTTATGCAGAAGAAACCGACATTATACTTATCCATCAGGTGCTTCATCGCCGAGATGACCTTTTCAACCGGTATGACGCGGTACCCCCTGATCCAGCGATGGCAGAAGGTGCACCTGTTGACACAGCCCTTGCTCGTGAAGATCGTAGCCGCCTTCTTCCCACTGCGGGCGGGTCCGCGGGAACGCTCATCGTAAGCGAAATCATACCTTGTCATCGGGTCGAATATATATTGGTCGATGCCAGAGAACCTGTCCAATAGCCCGTAATCCGGTTCCTGGATCTCCTCGCTGGATATGAGGCTTTCGTGCCCGGTGAATTTGCAGGCATTGTCCGGGCCCAAAAAGGCGATTCCTTTGATCTCGGACAATCCTTTGCTTGCCGGGTCGAGACCGCCGCACTTCTCCAGGTGCCTGACTAGATTCAACAGGACCTTCTCCCCTTCCCCTACAACGCATACGTCTATTTGACATTTACGTAAAATGACCTCGTATGCGGCGGCCATGTTCCCCCCGAGGATTATCTTTGTCTTCGGACCGGCTTTTTTGATAATATCAGCCAGGTCCTTAGTATACCGGTAGCCGGTCGAGACGACGGCACTTATCCCTACGATATCGAATTGCCCCGCCCGGAAATATTCCGAAAGCTCCTCGGCCGTGGGCCTCTTGGCGTCGATATCGTAAAATTCCGGCGCGTAGCCTGCTTTAATCAGGATATTGCACAACGAGGTGCAGGCAGCCGGAGGAAAAGGGCCCGGCTTATCCAGGATCGCTATATTGCAGAGCAGGATCTTCGTCTTTATGCCCCTTTCCCCATAAACCTGTTAAGAGGCGCCTTCACGAACCTTTTCGCGGCGCCCAGGAAATAGCTTCTCCTTCCTGCGGCCTTCAGGAATTTTAGCACCCTGCCGAACTCCCCTGCAGGCGCATCTTCGCGTACCCGTAAAGACGTTTCCCTCTTCCGGAAGACGGCCCTTACCTCATCGTTGCCGCACACGAATTCGAAACCGCCGCATTCCATCACATATCTCAGCGACCGGAGCGAGAATTGCCATGTATGCGCGTTCTGGAACATTCCCAGCGGGCTATTTTGTTCCGTCTTGTTGCATATATTCTTCACCCACCAAAAAGTCCCCGGCACCGCGACATACAGGTAGCAGCCGGGATTGGTCACCTCCCGGATGTCCTTGAGCTCTTTCCACGGATCCAAAAAGTGCTCAAATACATGGTTCATTATCACCAGGTCCGCCTTTTTGCGCTTGCGTAGTTTCTCAATACCGCCGGCTTCGAGGTCAAGGCCGGTCTTCGCCCTGCCGTACTCTATGTACGGGACGCCGTAATCGATGCCGTATGTCTCGAATCCGGCTTTATGGAACGGCAGCAACATCGTCCCCATATTGCAGCCGATATCGAAAACGATGCCCTTAGGCGGCAACTTTACCGCCGAAGATATGAAACCATACACCTGATCCGCCTGCTTAAGCCGGATATTGAACAGCGCGTCTTTATCTATATCGTCATCCCCGTACAGCGTCCTGTATTCCTTCGCGTAAAAATCTATATACGAATCCTCGCTCAACCTCGGATCCGCCCTTATGATCCCGCACTTCCTGCATATGACCAACGGGTAATAGATCCCGTACGAATCGGTCTCGGAAAGCAGCATTCCCCCATCGCTTCCGCAGAAGCATGCCTGCGGGACATATTTATATTCGCCTGACGCGATCTTATCCTCCACCCTCTTCTTCGATCCTGCAGCGGCAGCGCTCAGGGCGGAATAATTATGGCCGGGAACGTGCATAAACCTGCTGCCGAGGCACGGCTTTATCGGACCCGGACGGCTCATCATGCGCTTGGCCCTATATTGTCAGCCACGATCTCCCAACACAACTTTTCGGGGCTTCCCGGCGACTTGATATAATCCGCGCGGTACCTGTCATAGGCGCTTTCATCTGCCAGGAGTTCAGCCTCCAGGTCTATCGTTAGGTTGCCGTCCACATTTACCGGCTTCTTGTTGAATTGCCTCGCGAAATTGCCGATCGATGCGTCGTAACTTGTCTTCTTGATCCCGTTCGACGTGAGAAAGATGATCGGTTTCTTATATAACACCGCGAAATTTATTGAAGTGCTGGCGTGGGCCAATACGGCCTTCGCGCCCGACACCAGTTCTATCGTCTTTCCCATGATGACATCTCGTCCCTTAAAATAATCCGGATGCAGGTCGTAGCGTGAGCGCGGGTGTGCGGCTATCTTTACCGGCAGGCCGGTCTTCCCTTCAATATACGAGAAGAACCTGGTCAGCCCGCCGTAATAGTCTTCCGGGTCCAGCCAAAGTCCGGCATCACCCTCCGTTATCATATCCGGGTGGAACGGGTTATATTCATCCAAAAATACCATGTAATCGTTCTTAGGGGCGGATCCGGTATCATTCGTACGGCGTTTTAAGTACAGGTCGTAATCCAGGGTATGCGCGTTTATCACTTGCGCGCCCTTCGCGGCCCCGGGGAACCTGAAGGAATCCGCCCTTCCGCCCTTGATTATTACCGCCGGCTTCTGTATATTCGACGAGTAAAGCGAGAGCATGAGCCTCTCCATGATCTCTTTTGCGTTCTTTACGATATCGCGGTCCTTTAAACACCCGCGTATCCTCCGCAGCTTTTGTCCGAAGTCCGTGCGCCTGCCTTCCCCGCCGGTAGGCGAATCGGGCGTGCGGTTCACGTGGACGCTCGCATATTTAATATTGTATTTTTTAAGCGCATTATACATGAATATATTGTTCTTGCCGGAGCAGATCAGGTCCACTCCGAGGTAGATCGGGTTCTCCTTCAGGTATTTTGACAGGTCGCGCCAGGTATTAATGGCAACAATGCCGTCATAATCGCTGGGGTCCGGCGGCTCATATTTCTTTGCGTAGGCCGGGTTCAGTATCCGGGTCATGTCCAAAAAGCTCACCTTGAAGCCCCGGGACTTCAATATTTCAAGGCCGAACCTCTCATGGTCCCTTTTTGTCAGCGGGGTCTGCATAAAAAAACAGATCTCTTTTGCCATGATTATGCCTTTATTCCGGCTCGCCAAACCTGTAAGGGGTCGGGCCGGCAACGCCCTTCAGCCCCTCGGTCTCTTTGTTGAACTTCTTGATCTGTGAAATGATATCCACCCCTACGGTCTCGCCCCACTTGTCGAGGAGCTTCTTTGTGGTCTTGCCCATCACGCCTTTTCCTATGGTGACACCGTTCAGTTTCGTCACCGGCAATATGCAGAAGGGAGTCCCTGTCATGAACGCCTCGTCCGCCGTATAGACGTCATATTGTTCCATATTCTTTTCGACGCATTCCAGGCCCATCATCCCGGCCAGCTCGAATACGTACTCGCGGCTTATGCCCCTTAGTATGTTCCTTCCCTCCGGGGTCATGATCACGCCGTCCTTTACGATAAAGAAATTATCTCCGGTCCCTTCCGCTACGAAACCGTCCGGGTCCAGCAGCAGCGCCCAGTTATTCTCGCCCTTGAATTGGGACGCCTCTATGTTCGCCATCTGGTAATGCAGCCTGCTGCGGTTCTTGATCTTCGCGTCCAGCAGGTTCGACGGTATGGCCCTCTGCGAGGTAATTACCGCGTTGATGCCGGAATCAAAGAGCTTACCCATGCCAGAGACCGTCCACTTTAGCGGGAAATCGGCTATCACGAGGGTGGGCTCCAGCTTTCCGTCGAAAACAGGGCTGTATATCGCGAGCGGCCCGCGGCTTACGTTTATCATAAGCCTGTGCTCGTCGGTCTTTTCAAAATAGGGGTCGTTCTTCTCCACGACCTCGCCGCATATCTTCTCCATCTGCTCTATCGTGGTCTTCATCGGGATGCGCAGTATCTTGATGCCGGCGTACAGGCGCTCCAGGTGTTCCCTCATCTTGAATTGCTTTTTATTGAAGGACCGGGTCATCTCGAATACCATGTCCCCGAACATCAGCGCGGAATCAAAGATCGAGATCTTCGCGTCTTTTTCCGAAACATACTTCCCGTTCATGTAGACTGACCTTGACACCTTGCTCTCCTTTGTTATTTTCGCTTTAAAATGCCGGTTTTCATGAAGTATCCGCATATGCCGACGTCTTCCGCCTTATCGATCTCATAGGACTTCCAGAACGGCATCCCGAAGAATACGATCTTCCCTCCAAGCCTGTTCCTGTGCTTTTTCAATATCGCGGGCTTAAATATATATATGGAGCCGTTCTCGAGGTAATACGGCTTCCTGTCCTGGCGCCTGCCGCGGTTCCTGTGATCGAAGGTCATGCTCTTAAGCCCGGCCTTCGCGTATTCCCACACGCAAAAATCATCCAATACCGCCCCGGAAAAGAGTGAATCCGCTTTCTCCGATATGAACAACCTTATCGCTTTATCTATGTCTGCCGAGGTCCGCAGCGGCGACGTGGCCTGGAGAAAGACCACGATATCCGCGGCTCCGGAAGGCCCGCTCTCTATCTCCGCTATCGCGTGCAGCAGCGCGTCCTCTGTCGAGGATGTATCTGTCGCAAGTTTTGCGGGGCGTTTTATCGCCTTCGCGCCCGCGCGTTCGGATACTTTCAGTATCGCATCGTCGTCCGACGTAACATAGACGTCCCTAATGTACTTGCTGCCGGCCGCCTGCCTGATCGACCAGCTTATGAGCGGCTTGCCGCAGAAATCCATTATGTTCTTCTTCGGTATGCCTTTCGAGCCGCCCCTTGCGGGGATCAGCGCTATTACCCTGGGCGCCTTCACGCGCGCTCCTTTTGGTTATAATCAAATGAGGTCGGGACTCCCCAGAATTGGCAATAAGAACAAAGGGCTATCTTTTCCCTCCTGCCCTGTTTATGGTATTCCATCCACTCCATCCGCTTCGGGCCGTTCCATATCCCGTCAAGGCTCTGTTCCCTCAAGTTACCTATGACCCCCAGCTCCTTCGGGTCGAAACGGACGCATATCGAGACCTTCCCCTCCCTGTTTATGCAGATATGGTTCAGGAAATCCAGGCATATCCCTATCTCGGGAACGGTCGGGTCCTTCTTCTTGTAGTCGAAACTGCCCATCTTCGCGTGGAGCACGCGCCTTATTATCAGGCAGCCGAATCCTTTATACCTCGAATCATCGACATCTCCTATCAGCCGGAGGCTCGTGAACGGCTTCCTGCCGCCTTTTATCTTAAGGAACTCGCCTATCAGCTTGAATTGCTCTTCCGCTTCTTCGTCTTTCTCGAATACCGATATGGACATCGTGTCGAGGTTGCCGATTATCTCGTCCGATTTCTCGACTATCAGTTTTCCGTTCGTGACGATATTCTTTATCTGCTTCGGGAACAACTTCACGGCCTCGCCGAAACGCGGATATAGCAGCGCCTCTCCGTCTTTGTGGAACTGTACGACGATGTTATCCGGCAGCTGCGCGGCTATCTTTTTGACGAGCTCAAAGTCCATGTCCCCGTACTTCAGCGCGAGTTCCGGGTAATCCTTGTCGACCTTGCGGCGGCCGCACATCCAGCACTTCTTATTGCACCGCGAGGTAAGCTCTACGTTAACGCATGCCAGTCCGTTTAGCGCCATTGCCTTGTCCTCACTTGCCTTTCGTCTTGAGATATTCCGGGATCTCGCCGCCGACCCTTCTCAGCTTCTTGATAATCGGGACCTCGCTCTCATAGACCTTTATATGCCCGTCGCCTTTGGTCAGTTCCCATGTCCTTATGTCGTCCACGAGCCTGCGGAAGCCCTGCACCTCGACCGATGCCGCCTGGTCGCTTCCCCACATCGCCCTGTCCAGGGTTATATGCCTCTCGACGGCGGCGGCGCCGAGGACAACGGCCGCGAACGTCGTATAAAGGCCGACCTCATGCCCCGAATAACCGATCGGTACGTCGTATTTCTCCCTGAGCGTAGTGATGCCGCGCAGGTTCAGCTCTTCCGGTTTTGACGGGTATGTGCTCGTGCAGTGCATTATCAAAAGGTTCTCTGTCCCTAATATCTTCACGGCATCCTCGATCATCGTCATGTCGCTCATCCCGGTCGACAGGATTATCGGCCTGCCTTTTGCCCGGTGATATTTGAGCAGGCTGCTGTCCGTTAATGACGCCGACGCTATCTTGTAGCACGGCGGGTTGAACTGGTCTATGAAATCTACGGACTTTTCGTCCCAGCATGACGCGAACCACGCAATTCCCTTGGACCTGCAATAGGCGTCGATCTCCTTATACTCTTTCAGGCCGAATTCCAGCCCGCGCTTCAGGTCGCCGTTCGTAGGGCCGAAAGGGTTCTCTCTCGGCTTCGCGAGCTCCTCGGCCGTATAGACCACCTCTACGGTCCTCTTCTGGAATTTGACCGCATCGCATCCGGACTCATGCGCCGCGTCTATCAATTTCTTCGCGATCTCAAGGGAACCGTTGTGGTTGATCCCTATCTCCGCGATCACATAGCATGGATGGTCGTCGCCTATGACCTTACTGCCTATCTTGATCGTCTTCCTTGACATGACATCCTCCTTTTTGGGCTATCGTTTACATTCCATTATTATATGCACATACGGGATGCGCAGCAGATCGTCATAAATATACGTATCGACGGCCGTAAATACGCCTTTAGCCAGGTCGATGTAGCCCTGCCGCGTGCGGACATATTTCCCGCGGTCGCTGCGCAGCAGGTACCTGCTTATAGCCGCCTGGTTATCCGTAAAACAGCCGTCCAGCGAAACGAATCTTCCTCCCGGCGAGAGGCATGAATGGGCAAGGCGCATAAGCCCGGCCGCCTCTTTGTCCGGAAGGTGATGCAGTATCCCGTTCGCGAGCACGATATCATAGGTCCTGTTCTGCTTTGACACGTCATTTACATCGGCGCAGAAGAATTTGCCCCGGTTCCCGAAACGCCTGGCCGCCGCCTCGATGTATTCCCCGTTAAGGTCGAATCCCGTGTAATCGACTTCGGGCAGGTATCCCAGGATGTCACCGGGCCCGCAGCCGATATCCAGGACCGCCATCTTATCCCGGGCGCGGATATGCTTTTCGGAATACGACTTCCTCAGCCCGTGCGCCCCTATCAGCACCGTAAAAGCCCTGTACATAAATGAGGCTCCGAGGATAGAGCGGATGTCGGCCATTATATCTTATCCTCTCCTTGCTACCATAAGCAGCGAGGACCCGAACGGCAGGTCCAGCCCCCGCCTTATCAGGAATCCCTCAAACCCCGCTATCTTCCCAAATATCCGGTTCAAAAAAGGATCTATCCTGAACTCGGGCTCAACAGGCCCCGAGGCCGCGAACTTCGTCATTAGCCGGGAAATGAATAGCGCCGGCATTAAAAAAAATACGAATGACGTCTTCCTCACCACGTTAAAGCCGTGCGCCTCCATCTTCTTTTGCAGGTCTTTAGCGCGGTACCTGCGGACGTGGCAGGCGAACTCATCGACTTTGCTCCAAAGAAAAGGATGCTGGGGCACGGTTATTATTACCCCTCCCCCCGGCTTAACCGACTTATGCATCTGCCGCAGCAGCTCATCGTCATCCTGCATATGTTCAAGCACGTCAAAGGCGCCGGCGGCATCGAACCCTTTCCCGGGATCAAAGGTGAGGCAATCGGCATTTATCAATTTCGCTTTATGCACGCGGGTCGCGGCTATCTTAAGCCCCTCCGGATACAGGTCGACCCCGGTAAACTCCACGCCCGGAAACTCCTTTTCAAGGTTGGCGAGGACGATACCCGTCCCGCAGCCAATTTCCAGCATCGTCCGGGCATCCGGAAAGTACCGCCCTACCGCCCAGGCGATGATACGGTTTCGCGCCTTGAACCAAAAATGTTTTTCCTCGACCCCGGACAATATCGCGAAATGGCCGGGCTTGAAACCGCCGCCGCTCATTTGAAGAACCGCTTGATATTCGCAACCACCCTGCCCGTTTCGGATCCGGTCAGGTTATAATAGAAAGGGAGCCTCAACAGCCTGCCGCTCGCGGATTCCGTCACGGGCAATTGGCCCATCCGGTAACCCATTGAACGGCCGACAGGCGAAAGATGCAGCGGGATATAGTGGAAAACCGTATGTATGCCTTTTGATTTAAGGTAGCCCAGCAGCCCGTCGCGGACCTTCCTGCTTTCCAGCATGATGTAGAACATATGGTAATTCGGGAGGCAATGGGACGGTATAGCCGGCAGCTGCATTACGCCGTCGCGGGAAAGGGGCGACAGCTCGCGCGAATAAAAGTTGAATATCTCCCTGCGCCGGCGCGTTATCTTGTCCATATTCTCGAGCTGGGCATAAAGGAACGCGGCGAGCAGGTCGGACGGCAGATACGACGAACCGACGTCCACCCACGTATATTTATCCACTTCCCCCCTGAAGAACTTGCTGCGGTTCGTTCCCTTCTCACGGACTATCTCGGCCCGCTCGATATATCTCTTGTTGTTTATTAATAACGCGCCGCCTTCACCGCATATGCAATTCTTCGTCTCATGGAAACTCAGCGCGCCGAAATCCCCGATAGTCCCGAGATGCCTGCCCTTATATGCGGCGCCGATACCTTGCGCGGCATCCTCAACCACATAGAGCCTGTTCTTGCCCGCTATTTTAATGATGGCATCCATCTCGCACCCGACGCCGCCGTAATGGACCGGGACGATCACTTTGGTCCGTCCCGTCACCGCGGCCGCTATCAGGCCCTCGTCCATGTTTAGCGTGTCCTTCCTGATATCGACGAACCTGAGCTTTGCGCCCCTCAGATGGAACGCGTTCGCGGTGGACACAAATGTGTATGACGGCATTATGACCTCGTCGCCGCGTTTGACACCGCAGAGGATGGCTGCCATCTCGAGCGCGGTCGTGCACGACGTTGTCAGCAGTACCTTCCGCGCGTTGAGCCTCTTCTCCAGGAAAGAATGGCATTTCTTCGTGAACAGGCCGTCGCCGGCGATGTGTCCGCTGTCAACCGACTGCTTGATATACTTTATCTCTTTACCGATTATGAACGGTTTGTTGAACGGTATCTTCATGCTTTTGACCAGTGGTATATGTAATCGGCCTTTTCGACCTTATTAAAACCCGTCGCTATATAAAAACCGAATGCGGGCGCGTTCCCGGCAGAGAACCTCACCTTTACCATGTTTATCCCCTGGGCCGCTTTATGCGCCCAATAGTCAAACGCCTGCTTCCACAATTTCCTGCCGATACCCTTCCCCCTGAATTCTCCGGCCACGCCTATTAACGTGCAGACGCCGGCGTTCCCTTCCGTCCGTACCGCGTTAATTCCGGCTATTTTACCTTTCACGCGCTCAACCAGGATCCCGTCAGAATAAGTCCCGTCCAGGGCCGTATCTATCCATTTCCTGTATAATTTTTTTGTCAGCTGCTCACCGATGGCGCGCTCATAATAAAAACGCGAGGCAGGCGCTATCGCCTCGGCTATCTCATAGCATGCGGCCAGATCATCCTTCGACGGATTTGCCAGGAGTTCATGGCCCGTATGCGCGTACTTTCCCGCGTCGAAACCCATGGACGCTGTGATAAGGCAATCGGCAAAACGGAAACCTGCAGATTCCCATGGTCCTCTCGCGTGCTGTCCGGCGTCCGCGAGACCGTAGATCAGGCCGAACCCGCCCTTATCGCGCTCCTCGATAAATCCGGCCCTGTCAAAATTTCCGGCATCCAGCCTGGCTTTGCCGATCTTGATCCCGAAAAATTCGGAATCCCATTTAACGTGTTCGATCATCTTCTGCCCGCGCTGCAGCGCACCACGTAGGAAGGTTTCTGCATGACCCTGAAATGCATGCGCGCCAGGTACTCTCCGATGATGCCCAACGCGAATAACTGGGCGCCTGAAAATATAGCTATTATCGATGCCAGGAACGGGAACCCGGGCACTTTCTCTCCCTGCATGAAATACCTTACCAGCACATAGGCGAAAATGACAAAGCCGAAGAATGTGAACAGTATCCCTATCATGCTGGCGATCTGGAGCGGCAGCACGCTGAATCCTGTCATCATGTTAAAGGCATGCGTGACCAGCGCCGTCAGGGTGTAGTTAGACGCCCCGGCACGCCTGCTATTATGCTCCACGGGGATCGCCGCAAAACGCTTTGTGCCCCAGGTCAACAGGACGTCTATCGAGACGAAAGGCCCCTGGTAATCGCAGAAGGCCGCCCTCAGGTGGGACCTGAAAGCACGGAATGCGCTCACATTCCTCGCGATCTTGACGCCCATGGCGCCCTGCAGCGTCACTTTTGTGATCTGCGAGGCGATGTCGCGCAAAATGCCGTGCTGTTCCTGTTTTGGCGCCCCATAGACGACATCAAAACCCTCGGACAGCTTTTCCAGCAGTTTAGGTATCTCTTCGGGCGGGTGCTGGAGATCGTCGTCGATCGTTATGATGACCTCTCCTTCAGCGGCCCGTATCCCGCACAACAGCGCGTTATGCTGGCCGAAATTACGGCTCAACTGGATACACCTGACCCTGCTATCCGATACGGCGAGCTCCGATATGACCCTCCAGGAACCGTCTTCCCCGCAATCCTCGACAAATATCAGCTCAAACCTCTTTTGGGTATCCGACATGACCTTGGTCAACCGCTGGTAAAGTTCGCGCAGGGAAGTTTCCGACTTGTATACGGGAATTACCACGGAATATTCCACGGTGCCGTTCACTGCCGACAGATTATCTTTTACCATCTTTCCTCCTGAGGATACAGCTCCGCCCTTTCGGTTACATTCCTGTAACTTTTTCGCATATTTTTACCGGATATCGCCTCTTTTACAACCTTTCTACTGTGTTGCTGTCCACTTCCGCGGCTAACGACCTTCCGAGAAGGTCTACCGTTATTACCAGCGTGCCCTTCTTATCGTTAAACCTGTTGAAGATGCCGACAGCTCCCCTCATCGGCCCGTCGACCACGACTACCCTCTCGCCCGCCTTCAGGAACGGGTGCGGCATCGGGTCGACGCCGGACTCCACGAGCTTCTTTACCGCCTCGATCTGCTCTTCAGGTATGGCGAGAGGCGCCTGCTTTGTCCCGAGGATATTGACGACGCCTTCCGTCTTCTTGACCTCGAGCCAGTCCCTCGGCATAGCGGGGCATTCGACGAATACGTATCCGGGAAATAACGGCCTCGAGACGCGGACCTTCCTGTCCTTCCTCCTGCTCCACCTGAGCACGGCGGGATAGAACGTATTGATCGAACGTTTTTCGAGGAGGAAACTGACCTTCCCCTCGTAGTTCGACCTGGTCCTTACCGCATACCATTTAAGCGCCGGAGCTATCATATCTTTATCCTAAAAATAAAAGACCGGGAACTTTGACAATTCCGGGTCTGAGTTGATGCTCTTGATTATCTTGTCCTTGTAGCGTATGGACGTCACTATTATCGCGTCGGGCTTCAGCCCCTTGATCTCGCCGGGGCCGGCTATCGTGAAATTGAACTTCTTCGTCCCCTGCTTCTGCGGGTCGTCGTCGATTATGCCCAGCGGCTCGATATTTGCCTCATGGGAGATCACGAATGCGACCTCCATCACGTCGCCGGCGCCGTAAAATACCGCGCGCTTTACGCCCTGCCCCGATATATGTTCCATCTTCTCGGAGAGGCTCTTTTTCAGGTTTATATAGTAACTTACGGTATATTCGAGGAAATGATAGGTAAGCCTTGTCTTTTCAGTGAAACCGTCGGGGGTGAGATAGTATGAGATGCGTTTATGGTTTATGCCCTTGATCTTGATATAGCCCTTATTGGCCATCTTTTTCAGGCAGGCATTGGTCACACCGAGGGCTACGCCAAGCTTCTCGGACAATTTCCTCTGGGAAGCGTTGGAATCCCTGGAGATCTCCTCCAGCAACTGAAGATTCCGCAAGTCTTCTGTTGGTCTTTGGAAGTTGTTGTCAGTAGGCATAGGAGTATAACGTTCTAAACGTGAACGATACCTATTTTACGCTATAACCCTAGTCCTGTCAATAGGAAAAAACGAAATGGCGAGGCGCTTCTAAAACAGCGTGTAGATGAACGGCGCCAGTGCGCTGCCCTCGGTAAATACGATAAGCAGGCCCAGGAGGACCAGCATTACCAGGATCGGCAGGAGCCACCATTTCTTTCGCGTCCTTAAAAAACCCCAAAGCTCTTTCAGGATTTCCATCTTCATATTAATGCTCCCCCCTGTCTAATACTGGTTCTCGTAGCTTTCTTTCGGCTTTGCCGGGCCCTGGCGCTCATGCCAGTATGATCTTCTCTTCTTGTCGATGCGTTCGTCCAATATGTCCTTGCCAAGCGCCTTCATCGCAATCCCTATCGGAGCAATGACCCCATAGAAAATGGCCGAAAGCACGATGCGGTTCACGAAGAATCCCAATATGATGCCCAGGCCCATCCATATCTTCTGCAGGGGTTTCAGGACAGCCGGCAACGTAAAGCCGAGCAGCACGAAAACGGCGCCCGACGCAATCAGGTATGGCGACAAAGCCCTCCCGCGCGCCAGGGAAATATCCCCCAGGACGAGAAGGATCGCCCCTATCACCACGCCGAATTCGCGCAGTTCCCGCCTGCCGCTCTTTATCGCCTTCAGCTCTTCGAACATATCAGTCCAACTCGTACTTTTTTTGCCACTCGATATCCTTATCGAGAGGCTTCTGTGAGGCCTTATCGAGCAGGATATTCTCCATGAGCAGATAGTCCATATTAGTCCGCATAAAGCAAAGATACGCCTGCTCGGGGCTCTCGACTATCGGCTCGCCCCGTACATTAAAGGAGGTATTTATTATAACAGCGCATCCGTATTTTTCGTCGAACTTTTTTATCATGTCATAGTAACGCGGATTCGACGCCCGGTCAACGGTCTGGATGCGGGCTGAATAATCCACATGCGTAGCCGCCGGGATCTCGGACCTGGCCACGTTCAGTTTGTCTATCCCGAAAAGATTACTATCATCTGCCGTAACGGTACGGCGCTTCGATTCTTTCACGGGAGCTACAAGGAGCATGTAAGGGCTTCTTACCACGAGGTCGAAATAATCCCTGGCTCTCTCTTCCAGCACCGACGGGGCGAACGGCCGGAAACTCTCCCTGAATTTTATCTTCAGGTTCATCGTCTCCTGCATTTTCGGTGAACGCGCGTCGCCTATGATACTGCGCGCCCCGAGCGCGCGCGGGCCGAACTCCATCCTGTTCCCGAACCATCCGATGACTTTTTCCCCGGCTATCAGGTCGGCTATCGTCTCCGCCGCTTCCGCATCTTTGAGCCTGGTATAAGTTATGCCCTTCGCTTTAAGGAACTTCTCGATATATTCATTCGTATAGGAAGGCCCGAGAAGCGAAGCTTTCATGGAATCATTTTTGCCGTCCGCCTTGCGCTCGCCGCCTATATACTGGTACCAGACGAAGAGTGCCGCGCCAAGCGCCGCGCCCGCATCACCCGCGGCCGGCTGTATCCATATCCCCTTAAAAGGCGTTTCGCGGAGGATGCGGCCGTTTGCGACACAATTGAGCGCGACCCCGCCTGCCAGTGTCAGGTACTCCTTCCCAGTCGTGCTATGGACATGCCGGGCTATGCGCAGTAAGACTTCCTCGGCAACCGCCTGGATCGATGCGGCCAGGTCCATATCCCGCTGCGTGATCTTCGTTTCGGGGCTTCTGGGAGGGCCGCCGAAGAGCTTATGGAACCTGGCGTTGGTCATTGTGAGCCCGGCGCAATAGTTAAAATATTTCATATTCAGCCTGAACGAGCCGTCATCCTTCAGGTCGATAAGCTCACCGAGTATCAAGTCTTTATAGGCGGGTTTTCCGTATGGCGCGAGCCCCATGACCTTATACTCTCCGGAGTTCACCTTGAAACCCGTATAGTATGTGAACGCTGAATAGAGCAGCCCGAGGGAATGCGGAAACCTTATTTCAGCTTTTAGGGAGATAGTGTTGCCCTCTCCGACGCCGATGCTGGCAGTAGCCCACTCTCCAACGCCGTCCATCGTAAGTATTGCGGCTTCCTTATAGGGGGACGGGAAAAATGCGCTTGCCGCATGGGATTCATGATGTTCAAGGAAAAGTATCCGGCCGTTATATCCGAGCTCTTTCCTTATGAGGTCCTTCATCCAGATCTTATTCTTGACCCAAAGGGGGATCGCCTTTATGAATGACCTTATGCCGGACGGTACATAGGCCAGGTACGTTTGGAGGATCCGTTCAAATTTTATGAACGGCTTATCGTAGAAGGCTACATATTCGATATCGGCGGCCGTTATGCCCGCCTCCTTAAGGCAATAGCTCACCGCATGCGACGGAAAAGCCTGATCGTGCCGTTTTCTCGTAAAACGTTCTTCCTGCGCGGCCGCTATTATATCGCCGTCCTTTATTAGGGCCGCCGCCGAGTCATGGTAGAAACATGATATTCCGAGTATATAGCTCATCTCTTTTTGGGCGCCGCATCTCCAGCGGACTGCAGGTAGGAAAGGATCTCTTCGGCGATCAGTAAGTTGCCATGACGGCTGAAATGGCCGTCTATCTCCAGATAAGGATACAGATCGGAACTCGCGCCGCCCTTAAGGTTGGCGACGTAGCCGGTTATCCTGCCTGACGGGTTAAGATAGGCCATTCCTTCCTTTTCGCAGAATTCCTTCAACATCCGCGATTCGACCAGCTCAAAGCTGTCATCGGGCAGTTTTTTACCCAGGCCTGCTTCATAATACATATAGCTCCTGCTCGGTAAATAAATGAATATCACTTTACTGCCGATCTCACCGGACAATCTCTTTATTTCTAAAAAGGCGTTCAGGGCCTGTTTGTATTCGGGGGAAGCCGAGATCTTCGATATATCGCCCTTTTCGTATTCCACTCTCAGGAGTTCGCAGGTATACCTTTTATCAAGTTTGCTGGATATCCCTTTAGACTTAATGCGGTCCGCAATATCACGCTTAAAGCTATAGGAATAATCAGCAAGAAATAAGTATATAGCGAGCGTTACGTGTTTGGACTGTTTCCGGATCTCCCTCCTGTCAGCCCTCGCGATCGAATCGATCCCGCCTGTCAGCCTTTTTTGCTCAACGATTGATTGTTTATCAAGAAAGGCCTTCTCCCTTGGATAGGTACCGGCGCAATATCCGATGACAACGTATCGCGGCTTAAGGCCATATCCGTATAATCGAAAACTTCCCTCGAGCTGCGTGGGGGCATAACCCTGGACGCCCAGATTATACGTTATGCGCCCGCGTTTTGTAAGGATCGCCGGCCATGTATCCTCAATAGATACGCCCATGCCTTCAGTAAAACTGTCTCCGACGGCAACAATTTCTATCTTGTCATTATCCAGCACTTCGTTAAAATTCTTAAATCCCATCTTATCGGTCTTCCACTGGTAAACGAACTGGGTGCCCGGGCCCCTGTAGCCCTGGGAAGTCACGACGACATTAGGCTTGAACTTGGCGAACGGAGGCCGGTCGAGATATTCCACGACCTGGCCGCGTGATGTCTTATTATTGTTTATATCCAGGTAATTACGTATCTGAAGCGGCACGAGGCTTGGGAGGAAAACCAATATTTCCAGAAAAAAACAGAAGATAATTAACGTGAACACCGGCAAATGCACGTTTTGGAAGTTCTCTGCCCACCTGCCTCTACATCTCATGATAGCCATGCCGGTGAGGGAAATAAGCAGGAGCAGCGCTGCAAAGATGTTCAGTTTGACAGATCCCGTGTCATTCAGGTACAGGATAAACAGGATAAGCGCGAGTATATTGAATACTATTATCCCAGTCAGTATTTTTTTCATAAGGTTTTATTATATCACTTCTGAAGCCTGAAAAAAGCCACCGTATTCCTTAGCCCCCTATCCAACTGCACTTCAGGGCTCCATTTCAGGAATTTTTTCGCCCTTTTTATGTCCGGGCGGCGGACCTTCGGATCGTCTTCGGGGAGGGGTTCATGCGTTATCCTGGACCTGCTTCCGGTCAGCTTGATTATCTTCTTTGCTATTTCAAGCACCGTGATCTCCTTCGGGTTCCCGATATTCACCGGGTCATTGGCCGCGGAACGCATTAAAGCGTAAATGCCCCTGACTAGGTCATCAACATAGCACAAACTCCTGGTCTGCCCGCCCTTTCCGTAAACAGTGACGGGCCTGTTTGCCAGCGCCTGAGTTATGAAATTCGGGACCGCCCTGCCGTCATCCTTGCGCATCCGGGGGCCGTATGTATTGAATATCCTGACGATCTTTGTATCCAGTTCATGGACGCGGTGGTAGGCCATCGTCATCGCCTCCGCGAACCTCTTCGCCTCGTCATATACGCCCCTCGGCCCTATCGGGTTCACGTTTCCCCAGTATGTCTCAGGCTGCGGGTTCACGAGCGGGTCGCCGTAGACCTCACTGGTCGAGGCCAGCAGGAATTTAGCCCCTTTAGCTTTTGCCAGCCCAAGGGCATTATGGGTGCCGAGGCTTCCGACCTTTAATGTCTGAATTGGATACCTGTGGTAGTCGACGGGGCTGGCGGGCGACGCGAAATGGAGCACGAAGTCGACCGGACCGTCGAGATCTATATGGTTTGATACGTTCTGGTTGACGAATTTGAAATTCCTATTGCGTAAGAGGTGCGCGATATTCTCTTTCTTCCCCGTAATAAGGTTATCCATGCAGATGACCTTATGCCCTTTTCCTATCATGAAATCGCAAAGGTGCGACCCGATAAAACCAGCGCCGCCCGTTATTAGTATCCTCAAAGCTTTCTCTCCATAAAATCCGTTACGCACTTCGCCGCGTATTCAAGCTCTTCCGCATTAAGTTCCGGATACACCGGAAGCGCGAGCACCTCCCCGCACGCCCTCTCGCTAACGGGAAAATCGCCCTTCTTCCATCCGAACCTTGCATATACCGGCTGAAGGTGAAGGGGGATCGGATAGTATACCGCGGTGCCTATGCCCTTTGCCGCAAGGGCCTCCTTGAGCCCGTCCCTTTTCCCGCCGGGGATCCTGATGTTATATATGTTATATACGTGCCTGCGGCCCGCCGCCTCGGACGGTAATACCATCTTTCCGGCGGCCTTGAGGCCCGCGAATGCCGAATCATAATATTTGGCGTTCTTCCTGCGCGATTCGTTCCACTCGTCGAGATGGCGGAGCTTCACCCTGAGGATCGCCGCCTGGAGCTCGTCGAGCCTGCTGTTGCGCCCTTCCGCCTCATGGAGATATCTCTGCGCCTGCCCGTGAACCCTCAGCATCTTTATCCTGTCGGCCAGGGCCTTGTCCCCGGTCGTTATCATTCCGCCGTCGCCGAAACATCCGAGGTTCTTGCTGGGAAAGAAACTGAAACACCCGATATCTCCGAATGAACCGACCTTCCTCGCCGCACCGGAGGCAGCGCTAAATCCCGCACCTGTCGCCTGCGCGCAGTCCTCTATTACCTTAATGTTATGTTTTTTCGAGACGGCCGCAACGGCCGGCATGTCGCAGGCCTGCCCGAACAGGTGGACGGGGATGATCGCTTTCGTCTTCTTCGTTATCTTCTTCTCGATCTTCGACGCGTCGATATTGAACGTGTCCGGCTCGATGTCAACAAGCACGGGTGTCGCTCCGTTCAGGCATATAGCCTCTGTCGTCGCGATGAACGTGAACGGGACGGTTATCACTTCGTCGCCGGGGCCTATGCCGAGGGCCTTGATCGCCAGTTCCAGCGCGTCTGTGCCGTTGGCCACGCCCACGGCGTATTCAGCTCCGCAGTACGCGGCCATCTCTTCCTCGAATTTCGCGACGTTCTCGCCGAGGATAAAAGCACCTTTGCTTATAACGGAGGCCATGGCGGGGTCGAGCGCGTCCTTCAAGGCCTTGGATTGCCTTACGAGCTCGAATAGCGCAACTTTCATCTTATCTCTTTCCGGTTACCGAGCTAAAATACTCGACCGTCTTCCTGAGCCCAAGGACGAAATCGACCTTGGGATCGAGCTTGAGCATCTTTTTCATCTTCGAGATATCGGAGAGCGTGTGCTTCACGTCACCGGCGCGCTCGGGCTCGAACCTGGGTTTTATATCCTTCCCTATTATCTCATTTAGGACCTTGATCAGGTCGAGAAGGCTGTATGCTTTCCCGCACGCGACATTGAAGACCTCGCCCGAAACGCCTTCGCGCAGCGCTGCGGTAAGGTTGGCGTCAACGACGTTGTCGACATATGTGAAATCGCGGCTCTGCTTCCCGTCACCGTGCACCGGGGGCTGTTCGCCCTTCAGTATGCATGATATGAATTTCGGTATGACCACCGCGTATTCGGACTCCAGCGACTGGCGCGGGCCGAACACGTTGAAATACCTCAGCGCGACGGTCTCGAGGCCGAATGATTTCGCGAATACCCTGCAATAATGTTCGCCCGAAAGCTTTGTCGCCGCATAAGGCGATACCGGCTGCGGCATCTGTTCCTCGCTCTGCGGCAGCTTCTCGGAATCGCCGTAGACCGAGCTCGAGGACGCGAATACGACCCTCTTCACCTTGTTGTGCGCCGCCGCGGACAACACATTCAGGGTCCCCATTACATTCACCTCGTCATACAGGGCGGGGTCCGTCATCGATTTTGGGACGGAACGGAGCGCGGCCTGGTGGATGACGTAATCGCATCCGCGCAGGGCATTTTTCAGCATCTCGATATCGCGAATGTCGCCTTCGATGAATTCTATATCGTTCTTTATCGCCTTCAGGTTCTCTTTATTTCCGGATGAGAGGTTATCCAGCACTTTCACCTTCTCCTTGCGCCGGACAAGTTCATCGGCTATGTTAGAGCCAATGAATCCCGCGCCGCCCGTAACAACGTACGTCGCCATCTGCTTAAAGCCTTTCTATTTTATCGCGCCTTACTATGTTCCTGAGCGCGTTGCGCGTATCGATGACTAATTTCGAATTGTTGACGATGAAACAGTAATCTACGTTCGAATGGTCCGTGATTATGACCGCGCAGTCGTTCTTCCTGACCTCAGCCGCGCTGAGTTTGATCGACCGCATCTTTTGCCCGCCGAATAACGAGGCCGGAACGAACGGGTCGTAATAGGATATAACGGCGCCGCGCTCCCTCAGCTTCTCGATGACCTCGAATGCGGGGGATTCCCTCGTGTCGGTAACGTCTTTCTTGTAAGACAGGCCTACAATAAGCACCTTCGCGCCCTTGACAGCCTTGCCGAACCTCTTATTCAGGGAACGCGACACCCTCTCGGCGACATATTCCGGCATGTCCGCGTTGATCTTAGAGGCGAGGTCTATGAACCTCGGCTCGAAACCCTGTATCCTCGCTTTCCATGCCAGGTATATCGGGTCTATCGGTATGCAATGGCCTCCGAGGCCGGGGCCGGGATAAAAAGGCATGAACCCGAACGGCTTCGTCTTTGCGGCCTCAATGATCTCCCAGACGTCGACCTTAAGGCTGTCGCACATAAGGGCAAGCTCGTTCACAAGCCCTATATTTACGGACCTGAACGTGTTCTCGAGCAGTTTCACCATCTCGGCGACCTTCACCGATGAGACGGTTATGACCTTACCGACGATCTGAGAGTAAAGCAGGGCGATATTCTCCCTGCACTCCTTCGTCATTCCGCTGACGACCTTCGGTATGTTATGGGTCATATACCTCGGGTTGCCCGGGTCTATCCTCTCCGGCGAAAATCCGAGCGAGAAATCCCTGCCTACCTTAAGCCCGGTCGCCTCGAGCATCGGGAGTATCACCTCTTCCGTGGTGCCCGGATATGTGGTCGATTCCAGCACGATGACCTGGCCCTTCCTTAGGTTCTTCGCTATCGCCTCGGCCGCCGATACGATAAATGACATATCGGGGTCCTTCGTCTTCCTGAGCGGGGTCGGGACGCAGATGATTATCGCGTCGACTTCCTTAAGCTTGGAATAGTCGGATGTGGCATTAAGCATGCCCTTCCTGACCAGCGGCTTTATCTCTTCGCTGGGGACATCCAGTATATAGGAGACTCCGGCATTTATCGAATCGACCTTCTTCCTGTCGAGGTCGACTCCGAGCGCCTTGAATCCCTTCTTCGCGAACTCGACGGCCAAAGGAAGCCCGACATATCCCTGGCCTATTACCGCGACCTTCGCCTTTTTGTCCCTTATTCTATCTTTGAACTTGCTTGCCATCAGTTTATTTGCCCCCTCTTTCTTTTATGTAATCCTTTAACGCTTCCCTGTAATGCCTCAATCTATACCCGAGCACGCCCGCTATCCTGGCGTTATCCAGTTCGGTTATCCTGGGCCTCGGCGCGGGCCCGCCCGCTTCCTTTGCCGTTATCGGCGTTACCCCGGCGGCCAGCCCGCAGGACTCCAATATCTCCTTCGCGAACTGGCAGCGCGAGCATATCCCTGAATTAGAAATATTATATATTCCCGACGAGGCTTTCCCGCGGAGGATCCCTTCCGACAATCCCCTTATCGCGTCCGCGAGGTCCGCGGTATATGTAGGGCCGCCCAACCTCTCGGATATCGCCCTGATCTTGCCGCCCTTTTCCGCCGTCTCTATCACGTAATCGACGAAACTATTTCCTTCAGGACCGAACATCCAGCTTGAACGTATCACCGCGTACTTGCCGCCGGCCTGTATTATGTATCTCTCCGCCGCCAGTTTCGACTTCCCGTAGGCGCTTATCGGGTTTACGGCGTCATCCTCGGCATAGGCCGATCCCTTCTCTCCGTCAAACACGTAATCGGTGCTTATATGGACCAGCAGCGCGCCCGCGGCTGCGGCGGCGTCCGCAATATTCTTCGCGCCATCAGAATTGACCCTGAATGCCTCTTCCGGATTGCGTTCGCAATAGTCGACATCCGCTATTGCCGCGGAATTCACGACTACCTCGGGCTTGAGCTCCCGCACGAGCGAGATGGCCTTCTCCCTGTCCGTTATATCAAGCGCATCGTGCGTCAGGCCCTTTACTTCGTGAATGCTTCCGAACGCCTTACAAAGAGCGTATCCGAGCATCCCGGCCGAGCCGGTTACAATTACCTTCAAGATCACCCCTTATACTGCTTCTTATAATACGCCTTGTATGAATCTTTATGCTTTATCTTCATCCACCAGTCGCGATCCGCACCGTACCATTTAACGGTCTTATCAAGCGCCTGCGCGAACGTGTGGCCGGGCTTCCATCCCATGGCCCTCAATTTTGAATCGTCGAGCGAATACCTCCTGTCGTGGCCAAGCCTGTCCTTTACATACTCTATCATCGAGGCGTCCTTACCCATCGCCTTGAGGATCGCATGGACCATATCTATATTCATCATCTCGTACCCGCCGGCTATGTTGTATACCTCGCCTGCCGCGCCCTTGTTTAGCACGAAATATATCCCATCGCAGTTATCCTCGACAAAAAGCCAGTCGCGCACGTTCTTGCCGTCCCCGTATAACGGGATCTTCTTGTCCTCAAGCAGGTTCGTGATGCTCAACGCGACGAACTTCTCGGGGTACTGGTAAGGCCCGAAGTTATTCGAGCTGCGCGTTATGACCACCGGCAGGCCGAAGGTCACGTAATACGCGCGGCACATGTGCTCCGCGGCCGCCTTGCTTGCCGAGTATGGGCTGTTCGGCGCGAGGATGCTCGATTCCGTGAAAGACCCGTTATCGATAGACCCGTAAACCTCGTCGGTGGATATCTGTATGAACTTGGAGATCCCTATCATCCTGGCCTTCTCGAGCAGGATGTTCGTCCCGAGGATGTTCGACATTATGAATTCATCGGCGCAGTGCAGCGACCTGTCCACGTGGCTCTCTGCGGCAAAGTTGACGACGTAATCGCAGCCCTCCATCGCCTTCTCCACGGCAGCGTGGTCGCATATATCGCCCTTAACGAATGTGTAGTTGGGGTTACCCTCAAGGTCCTTGAGGTTATCGGGATTCCCCGCGTAGCTCAGCTTGTCGAAGTTCACTATCTCGCAGCTCTTGTTCTTGCTGAATACGTGCCTTATGAAGTTCGAGCCGATGAAACCCGCGCCGCCTGTGACTAATATCCTCATTATCTCCTGCCCTTCCTGCGCATGCCCTCTTCGACGAGCTTATTCGCCCTGAAAAGCGATTCGAAGGTCCCGCAATCGGTCCACCATCCGTCAAGGACGTCGAAGGTCATCTCTCCGCGCCTGATATATTCGTTGTTCACGTCGGTTATCTCGAGCTCGCCCCTCTTCGACGGCTTCAACGGCTTTATTATATCGAATATCTTCGTGTCGTACATGTATATGCCCGTGACGGCAAGGTCGGATGCCGGCTTCCTGGGCTTCTCCCTGATATCGACTATCCGGTTCCCCTTTATCTTGGCGACGCCGAACCTCTGGGGGTCGGGGACCTTCTTGAGCAGTATCTTTGCCCCTCCCGGCTGGGCGATGAAATCGTCCACATACTTCTTTATGCTCTTCTCTATCAGGTTGTCGCCCAATATTACGACCAGCTTGGAGCCATGCGCGAAATGCCTCGCGAGGTTTAGGGCCTCCGCGATGCCGCCTTCGCCCCTCTGGTAAGTATAGTTGATATGGTTGAGGCCGAACTCGGAACCGTTTCCGAGAAGGCGCAGGAATTCGCCCGCGTTGTTGCCGCCGGTCACAAGCAGGATATCCCTGATGCCCGCATCTACAAGCGTCTGGATCGGATAATATATCATAGGCTTGTCGTAGACCGGCAGCAGGTGCTTGTTAGTTATCCTCGTGAGCGGATCGAGCCTCTTTCCGAGGCCGCCCGCGAGTATTACCCCGCGCGGCGCCATCACTTCCTCCAATCGAACGGGATATCGTTATCGTAGGCGTCGAGCCTGAACTCGTCGGGCTCCTTAGGGTTGTAGGGCAGCGTGGGCACGTTAAGGATCATCGATTCCCTGTCCGCGACGCATTTGAACCCGTGGTAAACGCCCTTGGGTATCTTCACCATGAACGGGTCTTCCAGCGAGAGGATGAACTCATT